>OGXC01000319.1_pt1 | contig 42160 bp, 36 predicted proteins | sample 1576201 | NCBI WGS metagenome assembly OGXC01 (sample SAMEA3541562, study PRJEB24748) | human gut metagenome | biome: human gut; feature: human-associated habitat; material: faeces | place: China | collected 2012 | reverse complement strand
TCATATGATATCTTAGCTTTTCTTCCCATAAAAATTGCTCCCTCTATAGTAATGACAGTTTTATTATTTTAACTGTCTACTATAAAGGGAGCATATCAAAAGAGCTGTTATTATTTTTATTACTGCTTTTTTAATAGTAGGAATAGTAATAATAGGTATAGTATATTATTTACTTAGTGTGAAATTTATAAGTAGTAATATGGGGAGAACTTTAGGAAGTGTTGAAATAAAAATTGAAGATAAGCCACAAGTAGAAACTGATAGTAATAATGTTTTTGTTAATAATATAAAATTGTATCAGTATGAAGAAGAGAAGGAACTAGATTTATATCCATTTGTTGATGAAGAAGGAAGGTATGGTTATATTGACAGTAGTGGAGAAGTTATAATTGAACCACAATATGGATATGCAAACTTTTTTTCTGAGGGGATGGCCTTTGTAGTTATAGATGAAAAAGGTGCGTACATAAACGAAAAAGGTGAAGTGATTACTAGTGGTGATTATTTTTATGGAGATAGTTTTTGTAATGGATTAGCAGTTGTATACTATTATGATATTAAAGGTAATGAAGAGGATGATGAAATTAGTGCTGTTATTAATAAGGATGGAAAAGAAGTTTTAAGGGATAAATATGATTATGTTACTACAGAATATAATGGGTTTATTGTAGCTGAAAAAGATAATAAAGAAACTTTATATGATGTAAATGGTAATGAAATTTCTTTAAGTAATAAGTGCTCTATATATAGAGGATATATCGATGGATATGCTGTTATACAAGATAATGAAAGTTATGACTATTATATTTTAAACGAGGATTTAAAAATTATTAATTTTAACGAGTATAATATTACTGATATATCTAATAGTTTTTATGAATTATATAATGAAGATAAAGGAGAATATGTATATTTAAATAATAAACTAGAACCAATATATTTAAAGGATGATTATAGCTATTTAACTTGTTTTGATAATGAGAATGAAATTGCATGTGTATATTATTATGGAAGCAATGAAAGAGTATATACCTATATAGATTATTGTGGAAATAAGTTATTTGATTCTAAATATGAAATTGATAGTTCTTTTGTAGATGGAATTGCTAGTGCTTATTTAGTTAATGAGGATAATTATAGTTATGGGATAGTTGATTCAAAAGGAAATTTAATAGAAGAGGGATTTTATTATGTAGAGGTTGCAAATAAAAATAGATTAATAGTATATGATGAAAATTATACTAATGTTGGAGTAAGAGATTTAGAAGGAAATTGGATTATTGATGATGAATATGATTCAATTACAGCTTTTAATAATGTATTTATTTGCAAAACTATAGATGGTGATAATGAAAGTTATGATGTATATACTATTAATGGGAAAAAGATAAATGATAAATCTTTTGGAGCTTCTTTTTTTAGTTATTCTAAAATGATATATATTTATGATATTAATAGAGATGATTATGAAAATGACTATTATATAAACTCTGAAAATTATGATGTAATACAGTTTGAAACTAAAGATGATTAGAATTTTAAGCAATGTCTTAATGATGTTGCTTTTTTTATTTTACTAGTATGTATATGAGTATATAAAAGAGCTAGTTTTGTGCACTTATGAACAGTTAAATGGGAAAAATATGAATAAAAGTGTGAATAGTTTTTTATTTCATGTGTATAACTTTTTAAATTTTATTGTAAAAATAAAGTAGAGCCTAGCATCCGGCGAAGGACAAACTAGACTCTACTGTAATTAGCACTTTACGTACCAACTGCTAATTTAGAATAACACCTTTCGACAAAGAATGCAAGAGTTTTTATTTATAACTTAAAATTATATTGAGTATTAAGGTTATAATAATAAAAGATTAGTATATAATATAAAAAGTAATTAGTTTATAAATTCTATTTATATTTATGATTTAAATAATTAATTGTAAATTATAAAGAAGTTAAGTTTAATAATTGGAAAAGAACTATTAAATTTAAAAAATTTTATGGTAGATTTAGAAAATTTGTTTTAAGAATAAATAAAATTTCTTGTAAAAGAATAATATTATCAGTTTACCAAAGGTTTAATAGAATAGTTAAGTTGACAGTTCAAACTGTATGTTTTATAATAAAATCACGATGTTAATCATCGATTGAAAATTTAATAGGTAAAGGCGTTTATGACCTATTAACCTTACATGGGGGCGTTTTGGCTTCGACGGGGGTGTGATGGGTTTGATAAGCGGGCCGAGTAAAGCATGGACGACTCGTTAATAAGCTATGCATTAAATATAAACGCAGAAGACAATTTTGCATTAGCAGCTTAATATAGCCGCTCATCCGTCCAGGTTCCCCATGACTTGGGTAGCGGGTGTCATAGAAGTGGGAAACGAAGTTTAGCAAAGCTTTGAGCTAAAGGGGTATTTATGAAGCTAGGGAATTAGGAGTTTGTTTGTGAGCGAACTAAGGACCGAAAATTTAGTCACTAAACTACGCTCGTAGAAAGTCAGGCTGGTCTGCTTTCGGACAGGGGTTCGATTTTGAAAGAAAGTCGCCTTAAACAGTGATGTTTAAGTGATAACTTGGCTTTATCGGTGAAACCGTAACAGAGAATGCTGACGGCAATACCGAGAGGTATGTGAAGAAATTCAACAGCCTCGTATCGACTCATAGGTTCCTAAGGAGTAATCTCTATGGAATACTAGGATAGAAGATATAAACTATACTAAGCTTCTATAATATGCCAGGCTACTATTTAAGTAATAGTAGAAGATATAGTCAGTGCCATATAGAAATAATGGATGCACATGACCCCTCGCCTCCACCAAACAAAAACCGTACAAATTATTTGTACGGTTTTATTGCTTAATAGAAATAAATTCATTATAAAAATCAATCTTAGATTTAAGCATTTCTTCAGAATACCTACCATTTCTAGGGGTTACAGCCTTATATTTTAAAAGTATTAATTGAGCTCTACTCTTTTTAGTTGGAATAATTAGATAAGGATAAATATCTTCAAGTAATTTAATGGCATCATTACGTTTTACTATGTAACTATAGCAGTTTTGATGTCTTTTAGTATCATAATTTTTTTTTCTTAACAATAACACCTTTTCCAATAGTTTCTTTTATCCATTTTAATAATTCGAGTGTAGTTGAAGCTATTGATACACAAAGTGATGGGTATTCTTTTTTGTGAAATTTTTGAAGCATTATACTTCCTTCACTATCGATTATTCCAGCTATATAGGCTTTTTCTGTTTCTGTCATAATTTATAGTTCCTTACTTGGTTTTATAATTATAATCAAAGTATTACCTAATATTAAAAAAGTATGAACTAAAATGCTAACTAGAGTAAATGATAGTAAAACTATTATAATAGAGAAAATAGGGAAAAGAAGAAAGGATGATGAGTTCCCTTTAAAATAAGTTGTTTTAAAGAGAATTTTAGATTCTAGGTACCTTTAGTAAGTTTGAGTATTTGTATACCATTTAGTTAGATCTTCGTTAGTTAGTGTACATTTTTACTGGTTAATGAACTAATGAAAAAAGGAAAGCTTTTTATATTAAATTTCACATAATTGCTATTAAGCATAGGGTTTCATGAAAAATATATACAATGTAATCGGTATAAGAGTTAATATTAATAAAAAAATAGTAATATTTTTACAAAAAATGAAAATACACAACTTTTATCAAAAAATTGACAATAAATATATAATAAGGTAATATATTTATTGAAATCAATTTTCCAATCATATGTTGTATAGTTTTATGAAATGCATAGGCTACAATGTTAAAAAAATAACAAAGTGAATTTGTTTTATAGCGACTCTTTTGAATCATTTTGTAATAATATTTGTACAAGTATTTTTATATGGATAATCAATTAAGAATTATTTTTAAATACTAGAGCATTTTATAAAACAATCTACATAGATTATCAAAAATTTAAGTTTACATTATACCAAATTAATAGTTAAATTGTAAAAATATATGTATATACGTACAAGGAGGAATGAACATGTTGGAAAATGAACAATGGGCTGGTTTTGAGGGCAGAATATGGAAAGAAGAAATAAATGTTAGAGATTTCATTCAAAAAAATTATAAACCATATGATGGTGATGAAAGTTTCTTAGCAGATCCAACAGATGCTACAAATAAGCTATGGGGCAGATTGCAAGAATTACAAAAAGAGGAAAGAGCTAAAGGCGGAGTACTTGATATGGAAACAGAGGTTGTTGCTGGACTTACAGCTTATGGCCCTGGATATATTGATGAATCTTTAAAGGAATTTGAAAAAGTAGTAGGTCTTCAAACAGACAAGCCTCTTAAGAGAGCTTTCATGCCATATGGTGGTATTAAAATGGCTGAGCAATCTTGTGAAAACTATGGATATACACCAAATCCAGAATTACACAAGATATTTACTGAATACCATAAGACACATAATCAAGGAGTATTCGATGCTTATACACCAGAAATGAGAAAAGCTCGTAGCAGTCATATTATAACAGGACTTCCTGATACTTATGGACGTGGACGTATAGTAGGTGACTATAGAAGAGTTGCTCTTTATGGTATTGATTACCTTATGGAAGAAAAGGCAAAAGATCTTGCTAACTGTGGTGATGGAACTATGACAGATGAAGTTATCCGTCTAAGAGAAGAAATTACAGAACAACATAGAGCACTTGGAGAAATGAAAAAAATGGCTGCAAGCTATGGCTATGATATTTCAAAACCAGCAAAGGATGCAAGAGAAGCAGTTCAATGGTTATACTTTGGATATCTTTCAGCAATCAAGACACAAAATGGTGCAGCTATGTCAATAGGACGTGTATCTACTTTCCTTGATATCTATATACAAAGAGATATTGACAACGGAGTTCTTACTGAAGAAGAAGCTCAAGAGTTAATCGACCATTTAACAATGAAATGCAGAATGGTTAAATTTGCAAGAATAACTTCTTATAATGAGTTATTCTCAGGAGATCCTTCATGGGTTACTATTGCATTAGGTGGTATAGGTGTTGATGGACGTCATATGGTAACAAAGAACGACTATCGTTTCCTTCATACATTAGAAAATATGGGACCTTCACCAGAGCCAAATCTTACTGTACTTTACTCTTCTGCACTTCCTGAAAACTTCAAGAAGTATGCAGCAAAGATTTCAGTAGATACAAGCTCTATCCAATATGAAAATGATGATGCAATGAAACCAGAATGGGGCGATGATTATTCAATATGCTGCTGTGTATCTGCTACTCAAACAGGTAAAGAAATGCAGTTCTTTGGAGCTAGAGCTAATCTTGCTAAATGTTTACTTTACGCAATTAATGGTGGTATTGATGAAAAATCAGGTAAACAAGTTGGACCTGAATATAAAGGAATTACATCAGAATATCTTGATTATGATGAAGTAATTGAAAAATATGAAAGAATGAGTGACTGGTTAGCTGGTCTTTATGTAAATATATTAAACCTTATTCAATACATGCATGATAAATATTATTATGAAGCAGCAGAAATGGCTCTTATAGATACAGATGTAAGACGTACATTTGCAACAGGTATTGCAGGCTTCTCACATGTAATTGATTCACTTTCTGCAATTAAATATGCAAAAGTTAAAACAATCCGTAATGAAGAAGGTATTGTTACAGATTACGAAATTGAAGGAGACTTCCCAAGATACGGTAATGATGATGATAGAGCTGATGAAATTGGTATATATGTTCTTAAGTCATTCCTTGACAAAATTAAAAAGAGACACACATATAGAAACTCTGAACCTACTACATCATTACTTACTATTACATCAAATGTAGTATATGGTAAGTATACAGGTAATATGCCAGATGGACGTGAAGCTTGGACACCACTTGCGCCTGGAGCTAGCCCATCTTATGGAGCAGAAAAGAATGGATTACTTGCTTCATTAAACTCTGTAGCTAAGCTTCCTTATGAATGGGCTTTAGATGGTATTTCAAATACACAAACTATTAACCCAACTGCATTAGGACAAGATAAAGAAGAACAAGTTGATAAACTTGTACAAGTATTAGATGGTTACTTCGATCAAGGACCACATCATTTAAATGTTAATATATTTGGTATTGAGAAATTAAAAGATGCTATGGAACATCCTGAAAAAGAAGAATATGCTAATTTCACTATCCGTGTATCTGGTTATGCAGTTAAGTTTATAGATTTAACAAGAGAACAACAACTTGATGTTATTTCTAGAACATGCCATGCAGAAATCTAATTTAGATAAAAATATAGCAAGAATTCATTCAATAGAGAGTTTTGGATCTGTTGATGGACCAGGAATTCGTTTTGTTGCTTTTCTTAAGGGCTGCAATATGAGATGTCAGTTTTGTCATAATCCGGATACTTGGGATATGAATGGTGGTGAGGCAAAAACTTCAGATGAGCTTTTGTCTCAAGCATTAAAATATAAAAGTTATTGGAAGAAACAGGGGGGAATCACTGTAAGTGGTGGTGAACCTCTTCTTCAAATAGATTTTCTGATTGAATTCTTTAAAAAGGCTAAAGCAAAGGGCGTTCATGTTACACTTGATACGTCTGGAAGTATATTTACAAGAGAAGAACCTTTCTTTAGTAAATTTAATGAGCTTATGAAAGTAACAGATCTTGTAATGTTAGATATTAAACAGATAGATGAAGAGAAGCATAAAAAACTTACAGGATGGAGCAATTCAAATATTCTTGATATGGCAAGATATTTATCAGAAATAAATAAACCGGTATGGATTCGTCATGTACTTGTACCAGGTGGAAGTGATAATGATGAACAATTAAGAAAACTTAATGAGTTTATCAACACTTTGAATAATGTAGATCGTGTTCAGGTACTTCCATATCATAGTCTTGGAACTTTCAAATGGGAGCAACTTGGTATTGATTATCCTTTAAAAGGGGTTGAACCTCCTACTAAAGAGAGAATAGAAAATGCCCAAAAGCTTCTTCATATAAGTGAATATAATGGATATTTATCACGATAATTTTGTGATATGTAATTAAATTATATCCATACCAATCATGTTAAGTAAAACCCGTACAAATAATTTGTACGGGTTTATTGCTTTGATAGAAATATTAACAATATTTTGCTATAATCCAATAATATTACTTAAAAATTTTATTTATATAGATGTTATTATTTTAATAAAATAAAAAGTTTTATTAGGAGAGAATAGTATGTGTGGTTATAATAGAGAAATATGTTTTGCAAAAGGAGCTGATGTAGGTTGGCTTAAGCAAATGGAAGATGAAGGATATAAATTTTATAATGAGAATGGAAAAGAAGAAGATTGCCTTAAGATATTACAAAGCTATGGGATAAACTCTATAAGATTAAGAGTTTGGGTTAATCCAACAGATGGACGCTGTGGTAAAGATGAAGTGGTAGAAATGGCAGAACGAGCTATTAATATGGGCTTTAAATTAATGATAGATTTTCATTACAGTGATTATTGGGCAGATCCGGAAAAGCAATTTAAACCTAAAGCATGGGAAAGTCATAGTTTTAAAGAATTGGTTAATGATGTGAGTACTCATACTAAAGAAGTTTTAATTGCATTAAAAGAAAAAAATATATATCCAGAATGGGTACAAGTAGGTAATGAAATACCTAATGGAATGTTATGGCCAGAAGGAAAGATAGAAAACTTTGATAAACTTTCAAAACTTTTAAATAGTGGATATGATGCTGTTAAAGATGTATTACCAAGTTCAAAGGTAATAATACATTTAGACCAAGGTGATGATAGAAAAAGATTTATAGAATTTTTTGATAATCATACAGCTAATGGTGGCAAATATGATGTAATTGGAGTATCTTATTATCCATATTGGGTCAATAAAAACTACAAAGAGACAATAGATAATCTTATGAATAATTTAAATGAATATATAGATAGATATGAAAAAGAAGTTATGGTTTGTGAAATAGGTGGAGAAGATACAGAGGTAGAAGACACTTACAATATGTTAAAAGAAGTAATAGAAAGAGTAAGGGAAATTCCACAAGGAAAAGGATTGGGAGTTTTTTATTGGGAACCAGAAGGTGCATTTAGTTGGAGTAAATATAAATTAAGTGCATGGGGAAATGATGGAAAGCCTTCAAAGGCATTAGATGCATTTATAGACTAATATAGTTTATTAGAAATAAGAAGAGGGAATATATTATTTATAAGATAAAAATATGAAAAAAAGTTTATTATGAATTATTTTAGCCTAGGTTTTTATAGCCTAGGCTTTGTTAATATATAGAGAAGAGTCAAAATAAAAGTATATTTTAAGTATGTATTACGATTGAGGAAATTATTATAATTATATATAATAAAACCAAGGATTTAAACAAAATTTAAAAAGAGAAGTTTATGATTAATAAATAGCTAAGGAGAAAAGTATATGGTAACAATTAAGGATGTTGCAAAAGAAGCTGGTGTATCCGTAGGAACAGTTTCAAATGTAATAAATAATGTACAAGTTAAACCAAGTACAAAAGAAAAAGTAGAGGAAGCTATTAAGAAATTAAATTATGAGCCTAATATATATGCAAGAGGTTTTAAGATTAATAGAACTAATACTGTTGCACTTATTTTACCTACTATATGGAATCCTTTCTTTAGTGAATTAGCATATAATATTGAGAAGAATCTTAGAAAAGCCGGAATGAAGATGATACTTTGTAATTCTAATAAAGAGGATAAGGCTGAAATAGAATATATATCTATGGCAAAGCAAAACAAAATGGATGGAGTTATAGCTATAACATATAGTGATATAGATGAATATGTTTCTGAAAAAATTCCATTTGTAAGTATTGATAGATATTTTTCAAAGGATATAACATATATATCAAGTGATAACTTTGAAGGAGGAAGGCTTGCTGCAGAAAAATTAGTTGAATTTGGCTGTAGAAAAATTGCATATATAGGTAGAGGTTCAAAGATAAACAATGCAACCAGAAAAAGAAAAGATGGTTTTATAAGTTACTGTAAAGAACATAATATAAATTATGAAATATGTGAAATATTAGGATCATCTAAGGAATTTGATAAGTTATTAAATGAATTTATAGCTAACAATTTTAAAGAAGATATAAAAATACAAGGAGTTTTTGTTGTAACTGATGAGCAAGCATTGGATTTTATACATAAGTTAGAAGAATGTAATATAGATGTTCCGAAGGATGTTCAGGTAATTGGATTTGATGGAAGTAAGTCATCGGTTAATGACATCATAAAAATATCAACAATAAGGCAACCAGTGGAACTTATAGCAAAAGAAGCTGTTAAGTCATTGATAAATATTATAGAAAATAATAAAGTTGAAAAAGAAATAATTTTGCCGATTAGTTTTATAAATGGATATACAACAAAGAGATAAATAGTATTTATAAAGTAAAATTTTAGGGTTTTGCATAAATGAAATTTAGGGGTTAAATAGTTTATCAAAAGTGTTCTAAAGTTCACAAAAGTAAAATCCTAATTTTTTTTATAAAAATATATTGACGAATACATGAAAACGTATTAGTATAATAAACATAGAAAATGAAACGTTTCAAAAGTGTAAAAATATAAAAACCGGGGGGTTGGACTAAAATGAGTAAGAATTATAAACAAATTAGTGAAAACATTTTACACAATATAGGTGGAAAAGAAAATGTTGTTAGTGCAGCACACTGTGCAACACGTTTAAGATTAGTACTTAAAGATGATGAGAAGATAAATGTTAAAGAAATCGAAGAAATGCCAGCGGTTAAGGGAAGCTTTAATACATCAGGTCAATTTCAAGTAATTTTAGGTTCAGGTGTTGTTGATGAAGTTTATAAAGAGTTTATAAACTTAGCTAATATTAAAGAAGGAAGTAAGGATGAACTAAAGAAAGAAGCAGATAAAAAACTAAATCCATTACAAAGATTATTAAAATCTTTAGCTGACGTTTTTGTTCCTATACTACCAATATTAGTTGCAGCAGGATTATTAATGGGAATAAATAATATATTAACATCTCAAGGATTATTTATTGAGGGACAATCTATAGTAGAAGCATATCCACAATTTAAGGATTTAGCAGAATTAATAAATACATTTGCTAATACAGGATTTGCATTTTTACCAATATTCTTAGGATTCTCAGCAGCAAAAGCTTTTGGAGGAAATCCGTATTTAGGTGCTTGTATTGGTGCACTTATGATACATTCAGATTTATTAAATGGTTATAGTTATGGTGCAGCCGTTGTAGAAGGAACTGTACCAGTATGGAATATATTTGGATTAACTATAGCTAAGGTTGGATACCAAGGAACTGTGCTTCCAGTTTTAGCAGCAGCTTTCGTTTTAGCTAAGGTTGAAAAGACATTGCATAAGATTATACCTTCAGTACTAAATAATTTATTAACACCTTTATTTACAGTGTTTATTACTGGAATATTAACATTTGTTGTTATAGGACCTGTAATGAGAGGATTAGGTGATGGAATAACATCAGGATTACTATGGTTAATAAATACACTAGGACCAATAGGGGGAGCAATATTTGGATTCTTATATGCACCAATAGTTATTACAGGTATGCATCACAGCTTTGTAGCTATAGAAACTCAATTATTAGCAGATATAGCAACTACAGGTGGCTCATTTATATTTCCAGTTGCAGCAATGTCAAATGTAGCTCAAGGTGCAGCAGCATTATCAGTACTTCTTATTTTAAGAAAAGATAACAAGATGAAAGGAATAGCATCAGCATCAGGTATATCTGCTTTACTTGGAATAACTGAACCAGCAATATTTGGTGTTAACTTAAAGTTACGTTATCCATTCTTTGGAGCAATGATAGGATCAGCAGTTGGATCAGCTTATGTAATGCTTACAAAAGTTCTTGCAATATCTCCAGGGGCAGCTGGATTACCAGGAATTATATCAATTAGACCTACATCTATAGTAAACTATATAATTGCAATGATACTTTCAATGGTTGTAGCTGTTGTATCAACAATTGTTATAGCAAAGTTTATGAATAAAAAACAAGTGACAAATGATGAGCAAGTAGCTGCATAGAAGTGTTTTAAAAAATAGGAGGAATTAGTAGTATACTAATGCCTTCTATTTTGTAATTAATAAATAATTATAAGATATTAGACGAGGAGAAGTAATATGAAAGAGTGGACAAGAGAAGAGAGATATAGAACAATTTTAGATGTATCAAATGAAGAAATAATAGAGTTAAAAAAGGTAGTAGAGAGTTGTCCATATAGACAAAAGTTTCATATTCAGCCTACTACAGGACTGTTAAATGATCCTAATGGATTTTCTTATTATAATGGTGAATATCATTTGTTTTATCAATGGTTTCCATTAGGGCCTGTTCATGGGATAAAGCATTGGTATCATGTTTCTTCAAGGGATTTAGTTAATTGGAAAGATTGTGGAGTTGGAATAATTCCTACTGAACACTTTGAAAGTCACGGAGCATTTTCAGGAAGTGGTATAGTTGAAAATAATAAACTTCATTTATTTTATACAGGAAATACAAGAAATGAAGAATGGATAAGACATCCATATCAATGTTTAGCTATAATGGACAGTAATGGAGAAATAACAAAGAATAGTGAAGCTGTTATAAAGGATTTACCAAATGGATATACAGATAATTTTAGAGATCCTAAAGTGTTCAAAGATAATGACAAATATTATTGCTTAATTGGAGCTGAAAGAAAAGAAAATTTAGGAACTATAGTATATTATGAATCAAATAATTTATTAGATTGGAAGTTTAAAGGAGAAATAAAAACAGATTTCTTTGGTAATGGATTTATGTGGGAATGCCCAGATTATTTACGCTTTGATAATAAAGGAGTACTTATATTTTCTCCACAAGGCTTAGAGGTAGATGGAGATAAATATCAAAATATATTCCAAGCTGGTTATTTAATAGGTGATAAAATTGATTTTTCTAATGGTGAATTTAAGCATGGGGAGTTTAATGAGTTAGATAGAGGATTTGATTTTTATGCACCTCAAACTACTGAAGATGAAGAAGGAAGAAAAATATTAATAGGATGGATGGGATTACCAGAAATAGATTACCCTACTGATAAAAATGGATGGGCTCATTGCTTGACTATACCTAGAGAGTTAGAATTAAAAGGTGATAAGTTAATTCAAAAACCAGTAAAAGAATTAGAGCTTCTTAGAGGAGAAAAGATTGAGTGCTCATATAAATTGAGTAATGAGGAAAAAGATATAGTTGGATTCAATGAAAAAACATATGAATTAATTTGTAACTTTAATAATATTACTGGTAGATATGTGGGAATAAAATTAAGAAAAGGAATTGATAGTGAAACTGTATTTTATTACGATATAGAAAATAAAAAGTTAGTATTAGATAGAAGTAAATCAGGAGAAGTATTTGCAACGGAATATGGTACAGAAAGAAGATGCGAATATAATGAAAAGAGTTTAAAAGTGCGAATATTTGTAGATGTTTCTTCAGTTGAGATTTTTGTTAATGATGGAGAAGAAGTATTTACTTCAAGAATATTTACAAAGGATGCAAGTAATGGGGTTGCTGTATTTGCTGATGGACAAGCAAATGTAGATATTGATTTATGGAAGATTAATTACTTAAAATAATTAATATATAGGTACTAATACAATCCATTGATTGGCTAATAGATAATATTTAGTATATAAAAGAAAAGTAAGAGGTTATCGCAAGTATATTTTTTATCTACTAATGCGAAAACCTCTATTTTTAAAAGAATAATATTATTATCTTATAGTGTAAACATACATATGATACTTTGTTATACGCTTGTGTGGATTTCTTATAGGGCATTTTTAGATAATTTATTATTTGTTTTCAGATTTACTATACTTATGATTTATATTAACACGACAGTGTACTATTAATGTCAAGTCAGTAATAAGTGTATAAAGTCCGGCATTGAAGAGTCTATTATTAGTAAATATAATATTATAGGAATATTTAAGAAATATAGATAAAATTTATGAATTAAATACTATATTTATATTAGTTGAATGCTATAAATTTTGATATAATCTTATACATAATAATGTTAAAAAATAAACAAAGTTTGATTAAAATAATTCTGAGGTTGTAAATTAAATTAGTATATACAATTTTATGGATAATTTTGAGATAAGAGGAGTATGATTATGTTTAGAAGTAAATATTTTACAACTGGGCTAGGAATATACATGAGTTATTTTATGCTAGGTATGGCTCTTATTTTACTTTCATCAAATATGGAATTTGTAATAAATCAATTAAATACAGATGTAGCAGGGATTACTTTTTTAATTTCAATAGAAGGGTTAGTACGTTCAGCAACAGTATATATTAGTGGAAGATTATCAGATAAATTTGGGAGAAAGCGTATTTTGTGCTTATCTCCAATATTTGAAATAATTTTTTTATTTGGTATACCTTTTGTACATGACTATAGAATGGCTTTAGTACTATCAGTATTTGCAGGACTATCACATGCTTTTGTAGATTCTTCAAGTTATCCTTCCTTAATGGAATGTTTTCCAAAAACTCCAGGAACAGCAACTGTTGTAGTAAAGGCCTTCATAGCAATTGGTGGTATAATGTTACCAATAATAATAGCATTTTTTGTCAATAGAAATATGTTTTATGGAAATACATTTTTCTTAATTGGGATAATGTATCTTATAAATGGTTTATTTTTGTTTACTAGAAAATTTCCTAAGGCAAATCAAACAGAAGTATCTGAAGATGGAAAAATATTAAATAAAAAGAATTTTATTTCAGAACCAGTGTTAAAAAAAGAGGGAATAACTATTATAATAATAGGATTTACATCTAATGCTATATATACAGCATTTCAAATATGGATGCCTACTTATGGTCAAAATATTTTAGGGATGAGTCAAATAAATTCTTTAAAATTAATAACATATTATAGTATAGGATCTCTTATCTCAGTTTTTATATTAGCAAAACTTTTACAAAAGACAATAAAGCCGGTATTAGTACTGGTTATATATCCAATAATAGGAATAATTTCACTTGTGTTGGTATTATTAATAAGAATAGAAATAGTTACAAAAATAGGTTTTACTTTAATTGGATTATCGTCAGCCGGAGTGTTACAAATGGCTCAAACTACAATGGGTGAATTTTTTTTGGAAAATAAGGGTGCAACAATAGGGATGGTTTCTACAGCTGGAGGAATAGCATCAGCAGTTATTCCAGCATTAACAGGAATAATTCTAAAATATTATGATATCTTACATGTATTTTATTTTCTTATGATCATATTTGCAGTTGGAATATTTTGTGCTATTTTTACAAAAATAAGATATGATAAAGTTATTTCAAATAATTAAATATTATATATAAAGGAAGAAGATAATAAGATGTGTTTATAACATTTACTTATTATCTTTTGATTTTTTTATTCGATTATGGGTAAGAATATTAATTTAATTACTAGTTATAAAGAATGTAATAAATTAGCGGTTATTCAAGAATATATAAAGAAATTTATAAGTTTATAAATTTCTTTATAGCATTAAATAATTCATCACTAATTATATGTTCCATTTTACATGCATCTTTTTCAGCAATGTCATGAGGAAGTCCTAAAATTTTTACACAAAAAAGAGTAAGGACTTCATGTCTCTCATATATACTTTGAGCTTTTTTAAGACCAACTTCATTTAATATAATAGAGCCATCGTCTAGAACATCGAGGTAACCACTAGATTTTAATAGGCCTACGGCTCTACTAACACTAGGTTTACTAAAACCAAGTTCTTTAGCAATATCTATAGATCTTACTTTTCCATTTCGTTTATTTAATATAAAAATTGTTTCTAGATAATTTTCTCTTGATTCATGCATATTAAATCTCTCTTTTCACTAATAAGTTTTTGATTTGATGATCTGGCTTGGTGATAAACCAAAATGTTTTTTAAATAATCTACTAAAATAATATGGATCGTCGTAGCCAATATATGAAGCAACTTCATGAACCTTATAGCCACCTTTTAGCATCTCAAAAGATTTTTTTAGGCGACATTGGATAATATAGTCAATAGGCCTAATTCTCATATACTTATAAAAGAGATAAGAGAATTGTTCAGGACTTTTATTATATCTATCTGCTAGACTTTGTAATGTAATATGGTAACAGTAGTTTTCTTTAATATATTGAACAGAGTTTTCAATCATCTCTTTTTGTGAATTAATAGAATTGGGAGTAGAAAACATAGTAGAAATTAATGATTGAAAAACTACTTCTTTTTTTAATTGTTTCTTTAAATTAGAACTACTGCAAATTAGGTAAAATTCTTCTAGCAATGAAGTGAGTTGAATAAAGTTATCAATAAAAAATTCAAATGTAGAATTAGAATAATTACCTTTTTCAGAGTAGTTAGAATAATAAATATTTATATGATGAAAAGGATCATCTCCAATAACATTAAAGGATACCTTTTTATGTGGACATCCATGTATAATTTTACCAGGCTCTGCTATAAATTTTTGGTTAGAAAAGCAAATTTCAGATTTTCCACTAATGGGAATTATAAAAGCAGAACGCGTAGTTTCATAAGTCATGGTATCATTAGGTAACTTGATAAATTTACTTATATTAATATCATCAGAGGATAAAAATAAAAATTCTTTTGCTAATAAATGCTTATCATTAACCATCTTAAGTTCCCCTTTCTCTATATAGTTAGCATATGCTAACTATATTAGAATTATAGATAATGTAAAAATTTTTGTCAATAAATTTAATAATTGTCCATTATATTATAGAATTATGTATTCTTTTTTTAAAAGGGTAGATATATACTAATTTAAGGTTAGCGATTGCTAACTTAAGAAAATATGTTTTGAATTGGAGGTTATGATTATAGATTATTTATATGAAAATAGTTTAAAAGACTTGAAAGGTAATAAAAGAAGATATTATTTCATATTAATCATGCTTATTATTGCCTTAGTTGTATCTGTAGTATTTGCTGTTTCAATAGGAGCATTTAAGGTAGATATAAAAACAGCATATGAAATTTTATGTTATAAAATTTTGGGTATTGGGGCAGAAAATGCTGAAATATTAACTAAAGGTTCTGCATACAATGTAATTTGGTCTATACGTTTTCCAAGAGTAATTTTAGGGGCAGTAGTAGGAGCAGGTTTAGCACTATGTGGATGTATTATGCAAGCTTGTGTTCAAAATCCGTTAGCAGAACCATATATATTAGGTATATCATCTGGAGCATCATTAGGTGCCACTTTTTCAATTATGCTGGGGGTTAGGGCTTTTTCTTTATTTAATGTATCTGGTGTGGCATTTTGGTCCTTTTTAGGAGCTATGGTAGCATCATTTATGGTGTTAAGATTAGCATCAATTAATAAAAAAACATCTTCAACTAAGCTAATTTTGGCAGGTACAGTAATAAATGCCCTTTGTACAGCTTTTTCAAACTTTATAATATCTATTGCAAGTGATGCTGAAGGAATGCAAAGTGTAAAATTTTGGACTATGGGATCTTTAGCATCGGCTAAATGGGAGTCTATAACAACTCCGTTGATAATAACTATCATTTGCTGTGCATATTTTTTAACTCAGACAAGATTATTAAATACTATGCTAGTTGGTGATGATGCAGCTATTACTTTAGGAATGAATTTAAATAAAAAAAGAAAGATATACATGGTTTTAATTTCTATACTTACAGGAGTATTGGTTTCAGCTTGTGGTGTTATTGGATTTGTAGGATTAGTTATTCCTCATATTGTACGTTCATTAGTAGGAGCAGATCATAAAAAGTTATTGCCAATTTGTATTTTATCAGGAAGTATATTTTTAGTGATAGCTGATACTGTAGCAAGAATCATTATACCAAATTCGGAAATGTCTATTGGAATAATAACATCATTAGTTGGTGCACCATTTTTTGCTTATATATTAATTAAAAAAAGTAACAGTTTTAAATAACAAATAGAGGTTGAAATTATGAATTTATCTATTGAAAATGTAACAGTAAAAATTGATAAAGTAGAAATAGTAAAGTCATTATCATTACATGCTAAAAAGGGTGATTTTATAGGATTAATAGGACCAAATGGAAGTGGTAAATCTACTTTACTGAAATCAATATATGGGGTTTTAAAGTATGATAAAGGTTCTATTAAATTTGATGATAAAGATATAAAAACTATTAGCTTATCAGAGATAGCAAAGGAAATGGCTGTAGTGGGACAATTTAATACGATTAATTTTGAACTTAGTGTATTAGAAATTGTATTAATGGGAAGAAGTCCTCATTTAGGAGGTTGGGAAAGAGAAAAGGAAGAAGACTATAAAATTGCATTAGATGCAATAAGAAAAGTTGGAATGGAGAAATCCATTAATAGAAGTTTTTCAACATTATCTGGTGGAGAAAAACAAAGAGTAATTTTAGCAAGGGCATTAACTCAAGAACCACAAATACTTATTTTAGATGAACCTACAAACCATTTAGATATTAAATATCAAATTGAAATTTTATCACTAGTGAAAAGTTTAGATATATGTGTAGTTGCAGCATTACATGATTTAGCATTAGCAGCACAGTTCTGTAATGAAATATATCTAATTAAAAATGGAGAATTAAGGGCTTGTGGAAAACCAAAAGATATAATTACTACAGATATGGTAAAAGAAATATATGAAATAGATTGTGATATTGTATATAACGAGAGGACAAGCACTATAATGATTAGCTATTATCCTTTGGAATATAAATAAAAAAATATAGTTAGGAGATTTAACAGTGAAAAGAAAGATTATACTTCCACTAATAGTGGCAACAACACTAGCATTAGCTTTAGCAGGATGCGCTAAAACAACAAATAAAATAGAAGAATCAGAGTCATCAACGACTGCTAATGAGCAAACAATAAATTATCCATTATCATTAGAGGTATATGATAATGAAGGGAATAAATATACAGAAACTTTTAATGAAGCACCATCGCATGTAATAACAAATAATCAATCATCATTAGAATTATTATTAAAGTTAGGATTACAAGATAGTATTATAGGAACTATAGCATTAGATAATGAAATTCCAGAAGAACTAGAAGAGGAGTTTTCAAATATTAATATAATAACTGAAAGTAAAACTGAACCGGCTAAAGAAGTAATTGTAGGTATGAGTCCAGATTTAGTTATTGGTAGAGCTGCTACATTTATAGATGATAGATATGGGACAATCGAAAGCTTAAATAGTATGAACATAAATGTTTATACACAATTAGCTAGTTTAATGAACGGAGAACAATCATTAGATAATATTTTTGAAGATATAAAAAATGTAGGAAAAATATTTAATGTAGAAGATAAAGCTAATACTTTAGCAACAGAATTATCGGAAAGCTTAAAGTCAGTAGAAGATAAAGTTTCAACATTAGAAGGAGAGCCTTTAAAAGTTTTAGTTATGACAGCTTATAATGATGGTTCGTATAATGTATTTGGAGCAAACTCTACGTTGCAAAATGAAATTTTAGAAGTTCTAGGTGGAACTAATGTAAATGAAAAAGGTGGGGCTCAATCATTAGAAAATTTAATGAGTCTTAATCCTGATGTTATATTATATGTTTATAATAATAAGAATTTAGAAACTGATTCAGTAGCAGTAGAATCATTATATAATAATAGTTTAATACAATCTGTACCAGCAATTGAAAATAAAAAGGTTTTTGAAGTTTCTTATACTGAGTTCATGGGCTATGGATATAGAACAATTGAATGTATAGAAAATCTTGCAAAGGAAATGTATCCAGAGTTATTTAAGTAAATATAAAATAGGAGATTTATATTGATGTTAGGAAGTATTAAGCATGAACATATATTAGGCAGAGAGATATTTATATATCTTCCTCCATCTTATAAAAATAATAACAAAAGATTTCCTGTATTATATGGTAATGATGGGGCAGAACTTTATAGGTATTCAGATAGACTAATTGAGAGTTTTGAAAAAGGATTTAAAGAAGGAAAGTTAAATGAATTTATTTGGATAGGAATTTATTCTGAAAAGAGAATTCATGAATATACACCGTGGCCAGCACCATCACTAGCACCTAAATTTGATGATTTTGGTGGACAAGGAAGAGAGTATATAGAGTTTGTTGTAAATGGAATAAAGCTATATATTGATAAGAATTATAACACTAAATATGATAAAAAAAATACTTGGATTATGGGATATTCATTAGGAGGATTAATTTCTGTATATTCATTATATGTAACTAATGTATTTGGTAAAATAGCTAGTGTTTGTGGATCTTTTTGGTATAAGGGTATGGTTAACTGGATTACAGAGAATAATATGTTGAATGAAGATTTTCAATTATATATTCATTATGGCAGAAAAGAAGGACAAGATAAAAAGACACTTCAACAAAATGCTGTTATTTGTACTGAAAGTATAATTGAAATTTTTAAAGATGAGCTAGGATATATAGAAGATATAGATGTATCCAGCGATGATGGTGGACATCATCAATATATGGAGCAGAGATATATTAATGCTATTTATTGGTTAGCTAAGAAATAATATTTAATATGCAAAGAATGGTAAGGTATTTACAGTAATAAGTACCTTACCATTTTTTAATTTAGGTGATTTTAAAAAGTTTATTATGATGTTTAATATTGTGTATTTAATACAATATAATGGTATCGATTTTCTTTACCATTAAACAATAAAAGAATATTAGTGATATAATTGTTTAAAAATATAAACAATTGAACCATAGAAAATATAAATAAGTGAGTAAATAAAAAAAAGATGTTATGAGGGAGTATAGGTATGAAAGAGAAAATAAAAATTAATATACTAAATTGTGGTGAGGTTGGAGTTGATCTTGCAGTGCCTTTTAGAGATGTATCTAAAAATCCCATAGCATATACAGGAATTGGCAGGAGTAAAAAGTTGCGAGTATGGTTGCCAGTTACTTCTTATTTAATAGAGCATCCAAAAGGAAATATATTAATAGATACTGGATGGCATACAGATGTTAGAAGTAAACCTATAAAACATTTGTCACCATTATTATATATAGCAAGTAAACCTAAATTGCCTAACGGAAAAGCTGTAAATGAGCAGCTTGAAAAATTAAATATACAAACTAAAGACTTAGACTATGTATTTCTTACTCATATGGATTGTGACCATGCAAGTGGATTAGAGTTAGTTAAAGATGCTAAAAGAATTATGATATCAAAAGAAGAGTTAGAGGCAATAATAAAAGGAAATGTTAGATATTCTAAAAGGTTTTGGAGTGGAATAAATATAGAAGGTTTTACAATGGAATACTCAGAGTATGGACCATTTAATAGAGGGTACGATGTTTTTGGCGATGGAACTGTAGTATTAATAGATACAAAAGGTCATACTGAAGGTAATGTTGTAGTTATGGTGAAAAATAATAATAAATTTATATTAATTACAGGTGATTGTGGGTATGCCAAGGATTCATGGGAGAATCTACGTATACCAGGGCCATTAGTTAATAAAGAGGATATGATAACATCTTTAAAATGGATTAGGAATATGGCTAATAAAAAAGAGTGTATGGGGGTATTTGCAACACATGATTTAAAGGTTAAAGAAGGAATAATAGTTTTATAGAAAATATCAAGAAAGGTAGAGGTAAACACATGAAAAAATGCCATGAAAGAAGATTGAAGCTTGCAGAAGAGTTAAAATCATGTCAAAAGGCTTTTATAGCTTTAGGGGATGAAACTAGACAGCAAATTATAATAACATTGCTTGAAAGTGAAGTTCATGGAATAAGAGTAGGAGAAATAACAGATAAAACCCATCTTTCAAGACCAGCAGTATCACATCATTTACGAATATTAAAAGAGGCTGGAATAGTAAGTATGTATAGAGAAGGTACTAGAAATTATTATTATGTAAGTGCAGAAGAAACTATATGGAAGCAGCTTGGAAATTTGTTTTCTAGAATAAATGAAATAGTTGATGAGATATCAGAAAAGGAATGTTCAAAAAGCCAAATAGAAATAGAATCCAATAAGGATTTTATATAAGAATATATATAAATGGGGAGGTTAATTAAGAATATTATTGAGGCAATTAATAATCGTCATTCAGTTCGTAGATATACTGATAAGAAGATTGATGAAAATATTAAAAGTGAGTTATTGGAAACTATTGATGAATGCAATAGGGAAGGAAATTTAAATATTCAGTTATGTATAGAAGAACCTAAAGCCTTTGATAGTTTTATGGCTCATTACGGCAAGTTTTGCAATGTTAGAAATTACATTGCTATAGTTGGAAAGAAAGGCAATGATTTTTATGAAAAGTGTGGATATTATGGTGAAAAGGTAGTTATTAAGGCAACTCAATTAGGTTTAAATACTTGCTGGGTGGCGCTTACGTTCAGTAAGGGTAATGCAATGTGTAGGATTGAAGATGGGGAAAAGTTATGCTGTGTAATAGCTTTAGGATACGGGGAAACTCAAGGTGTTGCGCATAAAAGTAAACCTATAGAACAACTTTGCAGGGTAAAGGGAGATATGCCAGATTGGTTTAAAAGAGGAATGGAAGCGGTAGTTCTAGCCCCTACGGCTATGAATCAACAAAAGTTTCTTATTAGTTTAGATGGAAATAAAGTAAATGCTAAGGCGTTAACTGCATTTTATAGTAAGTTAGATTTAGGAATAGTTAAATATCACTTTGAAGTAGGCGCTGGAAAAGAAAACTTTGAATATATCTAAATAGGTGCTATAACTACACTAGTATATATAAACACATACATTTTTAGTATGTGTTTTTTATAATTAAATTATAGATTTGGTTATGATTTATTTAATGATGCATACATTATAAACTCATATTATAAATAACTATTGACCCTATAGTTACTATAGACTTTATTATGGTTAGAGAAACAAAAATGGAGGTAAAATCATGATAAAAGAATTTTTAAAATATGCAGTTCCTTCAGCTTTAGCCATGTTTGTTTCATCTCTATATACAATAATTGATGGAATTTTTGTTGGACAAGGTGTTGGAGATTCTGCACTGGCAGCAGTTAATATAGTTATGCCATTTACTATAATGCTATTTGGAATAGCAACTATGTTTGCAGTAGGTGGTGGGGATTTAGTATCCAAAAGTATAGGTGCAAATAATAAAGAAAAGGCAGTGAAAATATTTAGACAAGTATTTAAGTTCTTGTTAATTTTAAGTATAGTTATAAGTTTATTTGCAGTTATATTTTCAAAATATATAGTAAAAATATTAGGGGCTACAGACACATTGGTACCTTTAGCTTCAACCTACTTAAGATATTATAGTTTATTTTGTATTCCAAATTTAGTTGGTATTGCATTAAATAGCTTTGTTAGAAATGATGGAAGGCCAAAGCTTGCTATGGTATCAACATTATCAGGAGCAATAACTAATATAATTTTAGATTATGTATTTATATTCCCATTAGGATTTGGAATAAAAGGTGCAGCAATAGCTACAGGACTTGGACAGATAGTGACTATAGGAATATTATTGCCACATTTTATTATGAAGAGGGGTATATTAACTTTCGGAAATATAAAATTAGAAAGTAAAATAATAAAGGAATTTATAAATATAGGATTCCCATCTTTCTTTGCGGAAGTAAGCTTTTCAATAATAATATTCTTTATGAATTTAGCATTAGTTAGAACTGGTGGAGAAACAGCTTTATCATCTTTTGCAATAATTAATTATATAACAACAAATATTTATATGGTATTACTAGGTCTATCGATAGGGGTACAGCCATTATTAAGTTATAATTATGGTGCAAAAGATCCAAAAAAGATGTTAAAATTTTACTCTATAACGATGAAATCAGCATTTATAATAAATATAATATTTATGACTATATGCTTTGTATTTGGGAAAAATATGATAGCGATATTTACTTCAGATATAACAATAGCTAATCTTGCATATATAGGTTTAAACTTAACAAATATTGCATTCATTATGGTTGGATTTAATTTAACAAGTACAGTTTATTATCAAGCAATAAATACTCCTAAAATTTCTAATGTTTTTTGTTTTTGTAGAAGTATAATATTACTTCCTATATCATTATTTACTTTATCTAAATTGTTTGGAATCAATGGGATATGGATTAGTTTATTTATATCAGAATTGCTAACATTTATAATATTGAGTTATTCTATTAATATTAAGACGTATACTACAAAGTCTATTGCTAAGGCTAGTTAACATAGGAGATTTTTTATATGGAAACTTATTTTTCAGTTGGAGAACTATCTAAATTAACTAATGTTCCAATTCAAACATTAAGGTATTATGATAAAATGGGACTACTTAAACCAGCTTATATAAATAAGCAAAATAATTATAGGTATTATTCAATAAATCAATTTATAAAGATTGATTTATTAAAGCAATGTAAGCTTATGGGACTATCATTAAAGGAAATAGAAGATTTATTAAAAGATGAAATAACTGCAGATTCTATGATAAAAATACTTGAACAGCAAAGAGTGGTCTTAGATAAAAAGATAAAGGAACTTGAAGCTGTTAAATCATATATTGACTTTTTAGATTTTAGAATAAAAGAAAGTAAGAAAGTAGAGAAAGCAGAAATCTTCATTAAAGAAAATGATGAAAGAGTAGTTGAGAGATATAATTGTAGAATGGAGAATGTAAAAGAAATTGAGCTTAATTTGAGAAAAGTTTTACTTGAGGCAGAAAAAGATGATTGTATGTTGAATTCTGAGTTAGCATTCGAAGCTTCTTTAGAGAAATTGAAAACTGAAGATAAAGTAGTTTATACTGCAATAATGTTATATAAGCATGGAAATTTAAGTGGAAATTATGAAAAGATCATACTACCAAAAGGTAAATATTTAACAATGTATTATGATGATGGATATAGAAATAACTTAAAGTATTATAAAAAAATGCTGAATTATATTGAAAAAAATAATATAGAAATAGTCGGGGATTTTAATGAATTTTCAATATTATCAAGGATAAATACTAATGAGGCAGAAAAATCAATAATTCAACTAGAAATAAAAATTAAATAGATTTTTATTAATGAAGTAGTCTTAACCTTTAATTTACATAGGTTAAGGCTATTTTCTATTTAAGAATAAAAAAATAAAAGAGAAATTTTTTTAAAATAAGTGTTGATAAATTATTAGGTAATAATTATTATTAATTACAAGAAGTAATTGATAAAAAATATCAATTGAAATTAAATTTCAGGAGGAGAAAGAATATGTCATTAATAAATAAAAAGGTTTCAGATTTTACAGTTCAAGCTTATCATAACGGAGAATTTAAGGAAGTAACATTAGAATCAATGAAGGGCCATTGGTCAGTAGTTGTATTCTATCCAGCAGATTTTACATTTGTTTGCCCAACAGAATTAGGAGAACTAGCAGATAACTATGCTAAGTTTAAAGAAGCTGGTTGTGAAGTATACTCAGTATCTACAGATACTCATTTTGTTCACAAAGCATGGGCAGATGCTTCAGAAACAATTGCAAAAATTCAATATCCAATGTTAGCAGATCCAACAGGTAAGTTAGCTAGAGACTTTGAAGTTATGATTGAAGAAGAAGGATTAGCATTAAGAGGATCATTTGTAATCAATCCAGAAGGTGAAATCAAAGCATATGAAGTTCATGATAATGGTATTGGAAGAAATGCAGAAGAATTATTAAGAAAAGTTCAAGCAGCTCAATTTGTTGCTGAACATGGGGATCAAGTTTGCCCAGCTAAATGGCAACCAGGTGAAGAAACTTTAGTACCAAGCTTAGATTTAGTTGGTAAGCTATAAGATTTGCTATTAAGGCTTTATCTAAACTAATTGGGTTTAGATGTAGCCTTTAATATTTATAGATACTAAATATTTATATGATGATAAGTAGTAAATTTTATGCGTGTTTATTTACTGCTTATCATTATAAAAAAATTTAAAGTATTAATAAATTTTTATAAAGATAAAGCTTTATTAATGCTTTAAAAAATAAAGAAGGAGGAAATGAGTATGGAAAAAATATATGATTTACTAGTAATTGGGGCAGGTCCAGCAGGACTTTCAACAGGAATATATGCAGGTAGGGCAAAATTAAATACTTTAATTATAGAAAAGGCTGAATTTGGTGGTCAAGTAAATAAAACTTACGATATATCAAATTATCCAGGAGCTAGAAATAGTAATGGACCAAAACTTATGGAAGAAATGAGAAAACAAGCTGAAGACTTCGGGGTAAACTTCATGTCGGTTGAAGTTTTAGAAGTTGCTCTAGAAGGCGATGTGAAAACCTTAAAAACTGATAGAGGAGAAATAAAGGGAAGAAGTGTGGTTATAGCCACAGGAGCATCACCAAGAAAGTTAGGCTTTAAAGGCGAAGAAGAATTTACAGGTAGAGGTGTAGCTTATTGTTCGACTTGTGATGGTCAATTCTTCGAAGGGTTAGAAGTATTTGTTATTGGAGCTGGATTTGCAGCAGCTGAAGAAGCAATGTTCTTAACTAAGTTTGCAACTAAAGTTACAGTTATAGCTAGAGAGCCAGAGTTTACTTGTGCAAAATCAATAGCAGATAAGGTTTTAGAACATCCAAAGGTAGAAGTTAAGTTTAATACTGAAATATTAGAAGCAAGTGGAACTGAAATGATAAACTATGCTAAGTTTATTAATAATAAAACAGGTGAAACATTTGAATATCATGCTAAAAAGGAAGATGGTTCATTTGGTATATTTGTATTTGTCGGATATGCACCACAAAGCCAATTATTTAAAGGTATTTTAGAACTTGATAAGTTTGGATATATAATGAGTAATGAAAATATGGAAACTAATGTTGAAGGTGTATATGTTGCTGGTGATTTAAGACCCAAAGCTTTAAGACAAATAGTAACAGCTGTATCTGATGGTGCTATTGCAGCAACTTCTGCAGAAAGATATGTCATTGAATTAAAAGAAAGACTTGGAATCAAAGATGAATATGAACCTAAAAAGGTGGAGAAGAAGGAAGAAATTAATACTGATTTAGGAGATATACAAAAAAGAAGTAATCTTTTAAATGATGGATTAAGAACTCAATTAAAAGGGATATTAGCTAGATTAGATAAGAGTGTTACACTTGTATCTGTAGTAGATGAAAGTAATAGTAAGTCTATAGAGTTAAGAGATTTAGTATTAGATATTGCAGAGTTGGGTGAAAAAGTTTCTGCTGAAATTTATACTAAAGGTGAAAATATAGAAGTTGAAAATAAGATAAATGCAGACAAATATCCTATAGTTGCATTATTAAATTCAGAGAAAAGTTATAGTGGAGTTAAATTCCATGGGGTACCTGGGGGACATGAGTTAAATTCATTTATATTAGCTATATATAATCTTGGAAGTGAAGGTCAACAAATATCTGAAGAAACATTAAATAATATTAAGAAAATAGACAAAGGGATAAATATTAAGGTGTGTGTATCATTGGCTTGCCATTTATGCCCAGATGTAGTAGTTTCATCTCAAAGAATTGCTATAGAAAATAAAAATGTAGAAGCAGAAATGATTGATATATCTAATTTTAAAGATATAAAGGATAAATTTAAAGTAATGAGTGTACCAGCGATAATAGTGAATGATGAACAAATTTATTTTGGTGCTAAAAAGATTGATGAGATTATAAATATAATAAGTAAGTAATTATATTTATAATCTTGAGAGAAAGTAGTCTAGAAAATGTTAGATGCTAATTGTAGATTTATAATTTAGCATAAAACATTGAAAAGACTACTTTTTTATATAAAGTTAAATAATATTTGTGATACAATTATTGATATATAAATTAATAAAAAGTGAATTAATATACAAAAAAGACTAAGTAAGTTATTTAATAATATATTTAATAACGAAGAGTTTTTAATATATATGGGGGTATATTATGAAAGAATTAGAAAGTAAATTAAAAGAATACGCAGAATATTTAAAGGAAATAGAGCATTATAGAACAGCAGAAAGCCTTATGTATTGGGATATGACTACAGGTATGCCTGAAAATGTGGCAGAAAGCAGAACAGAAACCATGTCATTTATGAGTTTACAACAACATAATTTACTAGTTGGGGCAAAAAAGCAAGAATTTATAAAGTTCTTTGAAGAACATATAGATGACTTAGATTTAATTCATAAAAGAATGTTAACAGAAATGAAAAAAGAATATGATAAGCAAAAGATATATCCTGAAGAGTTTGTAAAAGAATTTTCGTTAGCTGCAGCTAAAGGACAATTATCTTGGGAAAAGGCTAAAAGTGAAGATAATTTTGAAATATTTAAGCCAGATTTAGAAAAAATAGTGGAATTAACTAAGCAGTCAATAAAATATAGGGGATATAAAGGTAATAAGTACAATACATTACTTGACGATTATGAGGCTGGATTAACAGTTGAAAAATTAGATGTAGTATTTACAGAATTAAGAGATGGAATAGTCGAGATTTTAAATAAAATTAAAAATAGCAAAGTAAAAATTAATAATAAATTTGAAGGCAAGGAATTTCCAAAAGAAAATCAAGAAAGATTTTGCATAGAATTGTTAAATACTATGGGATTTGATTTTAAATCAGGAAGAATGGATGAAAGTGAGCATCCTTACACTATGGATATGACAAATAAAGATGTTAGGATCACAAATCATTATTATTTAAATGATTTTACATCAGCAATGTTTTCAGCAATACATGAAGGTGGACATGCTATATATGAGCAGGATATTCCAGATTCATTAGATGGAACAGGTATAAATAAAGCTGCATCTATGGCAATTCACGAATCTCAATCAAGATTTTATGAAAATATAATAGGAAGAAGTAAAGCTTTTTGTAACTATTTATATAAAGAAGCAAAAAAAGAATTTCATAATCAATTTAATCATGTAACAAAAGAGGATTTTTATAAAATTATCAATAAAGTAGAGCCTTCATTAATAAGAACTGAAGCAGATGAATTAACATATAGTCTTCATGTAATAATAAGATATGAAATAGAAAAACTTCTTATAAATGACAAGATAAAGGTTAGTGAGCTTCCAACAGTGTGGAATGAAAAGTATAAGGAGTATTTAGGAGTAGAGCCAAAGAGTGATAAGGAAGGGGTTCTTCAAGATGTTCACTGGTCAGATGGTTCATTTGGATATTTTCCAAGTTATGCTTTAGGAAACCTTTATGGAGCACAAATGTTAAATAAAATGCTTAAGGATGAACCACATATTTATGATGAAATTTCAAAGGGGAATTTAAATTCAGTACATCAATGGTTAAATAAAAATGTACATGTATATGGAAACCTTTATGATCCAAGTGATTTAATAAAGAAAATTACAGGTGAAGAGCTTAAAGCTAAGTATTTCCTAAAATATTTAGATGATAAGTATAAAGAAATTTATAAATATTAATATAAAGAAAATGCAGTAATTCTTAGAAATAAGAAGCTGCATTTTTATTTATTCAATAGATTAAAAGTATGTAAACACTGTTCAAATATGCTTTTATTGAAAAGCTAATTATAGTGAAAAAATAATTTCAATACTATAGTTAGACTTTTAGAAGAATATAGGATTAAAGATTTCCTTTAATAAAGGAAAAAATATACCTGTGAAAACATATTCATAAGCGGTAATATGAGATATGAATAATTGTACATAAAATTAGGATAAAAAGATTAGGGTGATTTAAGTGATAAAAAGTCCAAGATTACAAAAAATATTAGAATTATTATTTGAAAATACTGAAATAATTACGGGGGAGTTTTTATGCAATAACCTTGGGGTTTCATCAAGAACTGTGAGAAGTGATATAAAAGAATTAAATAAAATTCTGGAAAGAAATGGTGCAAGTATAGTTTCTGAGAAAGCAAGAGGATATAAATTAAATATAAAAAATGAAGTGTTATTTAATAGCTTAATTAATAATAACAAAAGTAAAGGTGAAGATAGCAGTACAGCATTAGGAAGAGCAGAGAGTATAATTTCACAATTTTTAATAAATAACTTAGATAATATTGAAGGAATAACACAAATTGAATTGGCAGATAGATTATTCATAAGTGTTTCTTCATTAAAAAATGATATGAAAATAGTAAAGGATATTTTAGAAAAGTATCATCTAAATATTGAGAAAATAAGTAATAAGGGTCTAAGAATTATAGGAGAAGAGGAAGATATAAGAAGTTGTATAAAGAAATATAATAAGAGTAATACAGAGCTCAGTGAAAGGATACAAGAAAGTTTAAATTTAATATTAGGAAATAATAATGAAGAGATAATAACTACTATTGTAAAAAGTAATATAGATAAATTTGATTTTAAATTATCAGATAAGGCATTAAGAGATATTATTTCATTGATTTTAATTATGATTGTTAGAAATAATAATCATAATAATGTTAAATATAGTGAAGAAACAAAGAAGAAATTAAGTGAAGCATGGAGATATGGAGTAGCAAAGGTTATTTGTGATGATATTTATGAACGCTTCGGAATTGTTTTAGAAGAAATAGAGATTCTTTATTTAACAAAATATATGGTTTCTAGCAGTTCTATTAAAATTAAAACAAAAGATGGTATGAAGCTTAATAATGAATACGAGCTAGTTAGAAAAATACTTTTAAAAATTAAGGATAAATTTAATATTAATTTATTAGAAGACAATGTTTTAATAGATTTTTTAGTACATCATTTAAAAGCTTCAATTTATAGAGCTCAATATGGAATTATTGTTGAAAATTCATTATTAAGTGCTATAAAAAATAATTATCCATTTGCTTTAGAACTATCTGTTTATTCAAATGAAATAATAAAAGAAGCTATTGGATGTGATTTAAAGGAAGACGATATTGGATTTATAGCATTACACTTTGCTGCTGCAATAGAAAGGCTTAAAGATAATTTAAATAAAAATAAGAAAAATGTAATGATTGTTTGTGAAAATGGTGTTGGAACCTCTTTATTATTAAAGGTAAAGTTAGAAGCTAAATTTAAAGATAGAATCAATATAATAGATACTATTCCAAAATATGAATTTAATGAAGAGATTTTAAATTCTTATGATTTAATAATTTCAACAATTAATCTAAAAAGTGATTCAGAGAAAATTATTTATGTTAAAAGTCTCTTAGATAATGGAGAAATAGCATTTATTGAAGATAAATTTAATGGAAATTCTTTAGGTAATAATGTTTTAGTTAGTAAATTTAAAGAATCCTTATTTTTTAATCATTTAGATGTAGATACAAGGGATGAAGCATTAGAAAACATAACAAGTAAATTAATTGATGAAGGCTATATAACACAATGCGTTAAAGAAAATATTTTTAAAAGGGAAGATTTAGCTAGCACAGAAATTGGGGAATTAGTGGCAATACCTCATGATATGAATGAAGAGATTAAGCAATCGTTTATTTCAGTATCTGTGTTTAATAAAGCTATTACATGGGATAAAGAAAAGGTGCAGGTAGTATTTTTTATTGGGATGTCTACGGTAGATAAGGAAGAGTGGAAATCTTACTTGGAGCAAATCTATAAAAATATAATAGATGGTGAAATTATAAGAAAAATAATTAAGTGCCAAAACTTTGAAGAATTAAAGATGCTAGTATCAAAATTTTAAATGCATGTAGGTAATATATTTCCTCTTAAAAAGGAAATGGAATGTCTGATATATTATTTCCTTTTTAAGAGGAAAAAGTATAACTGTGAATATGTTTACATTAACTCTATAATTAAGTCATAAGGTGAGTGAAAGAAACTCAAGAAGACGAATAAATAATTAAATGGAGGCGTTAATATATGAAATTACTAGCAATAACTTCATGCCCAGTAGGTATAGCTCATACTTACATAGCTGCAGAAAAGTTGAATAAAATGGCAAAGAAAATGGGAGTTGATATTAAAGTCGAGACTCAAGGTTCAACAGGAGCTGAAAATGTTATTACGGAGCAAGATATAAAAGAAGCAGATGGAATTATCATTGCAGCAGACAAAGCTGTTAGTTTAGAAAGATTTGAAGGAATGGCAATGATAGAATGTCCAATAGCTAGAGCAATAAAAGAGCCAGATGTTTTAATTCAAATGTTCTTAGATGGAAAAGTTGAAAAGAAAAAATCAAATATAAATTCAGCAAAAAAAATAAAAAGTGTAGAAGAAGAAAAGAAAGCAATAAAAGCTAAACAGCCAGCATTTTATAAGCATTTAATGGGTGGAGTTTCTTACATGATTCCAGTTGTAGTAGTTGCAGGATTGTTAATTGCTTTAGCATTAGCATTTGGTGGACAACCTACAGAAGCGGGCTTAGTAGTTCCAGATGATTCATTCTGGAAGAGTGTTGAACAAATTGGAGCTGCAGGCTTTACATTCATGGTACCAATTTTATCAGGATTCATTGCATATTCAATTGCAGATAGACCAGGTTTAGTACCAGGATTAATTGGCGGATATATAGCAGCAAATGGTTATTTCTATGGATCAGAAGCAAATGCAGGTTTCTTAGGTGGTATTGTAACAGGTTTCTTAGCAGGTTATATAGTTAAGGGATTAAAGTCAATAAAAGTTCCAAATATGATTAAACCAATTATGCCAATCATAATTATTCCAATCATATCAACATTAGTAACAGGTTTAGCATTTATATTCGTTTTGGGTGGACCAATTACAATTGTATTTGAAAGTTTAACTAATTTCTTAGCAGGTTTATCAGGTACTAGTTCAGTAGTTTTAGCAACAATTTTAGGTGCGATGATAGCGTTTGATATGGGTGGGCCAGTTAATAAAACAGCATTTTTATTTGGTGTATCAATGATTACAGCAGGTAACCCAGAAGTAATGGGACCAATTGCAGCGGCAGTAGCAATTCCACCAATTGGTATGGGAATCGCAACATTCATAGGAAAGAAGTATTATAGCAAAGAAGAATTAGATGCTGGTAAGGCTGCTTTTGCAATGGGGCTTTGTGGAATAACAGAAGGGGCAATCCCATTTGCATCAATGGATCCATTAAGAGTTATACCATCATTAATGGTAGGTTCAATAGTTGGAGCTAACATTGCAGCACTAGCAAAAGTAACAGATATAGTACCACATGGTGGTCCGATTGTAGCGTTAATGGGTGGTATTGAAGGAATTTTAATGTTCTTTGTAGCAATTATTGCAGGATCAGCAATAACTGCAGTAATGGTAAATGTATTGAAGGCAAATAAATATAAAAAAAGTGAACAAGAAAATGAAAAAGTAGCCGCATAATAGATAATAGAAGTTTAAGGAGTGATAATTATGAATAAATTATTTGATATAAAATATGTAGATTTAGATTTAAACACAAAAGAAAAATTTGAAACAATTAGACATTTAGCAAAATTAGCACAAGATAGATTAATAGATGTTGATAAGTATGTTGAAGATGTAAAAGCTAGAGAAGCGATGTCAACAACAGGAATTGGTGATGGAGTAGCAATTCCACATGCAAAATCAGCTTATGTTAAATTTCCAACCGTAATAGTTGGGAAAAGTTCTAAAGGAATTGATTGGGAATCGCTAGATGATGAACCAGTTAACTTAGTGTTCTTAATAGCGGTGCCAGAAGGCGAAGGAAATGAACATTTAAAGATACTTCAAATATTAGCTGTAAGTTTAATGGATGATGAATTCAAAGATGAAATTATAGCAGCAAAGGACAAAGAAACAATTTGTGAAATGCTTTTAGCTAAAACAAATAAATAGTAAAAATAGAGCTGAATCAAAGGCAGATTCAGCTCTATTTTTATGTTTTTTTATGTGAGATGAATGTGAACAATGAGTGAATAATATTGACAAAATATATTTAGGGTGATAATCTAAAACAAATAGTTTTCAAAACTATTTGTTTTAGAATGAAACTCAAAATAGTTTAGAATAATATATTAAATGATTGGAGAGAGGATTTATGATAAGAATAGTATCTGATTCATCAGCATTATATTCAAAAAAAGATGGACAAGCAAAGGGAGTTACAATTGCACCATTGATAGTAACTATTAATGGTAAAACTTATAGAGAGTATGAAGATATAAACACTGAGGAATTTATTAATATAATTAATGAAGGACATATTCCAGTTTCATCACAACCTGCTATAGGAGAAGTATTAAATATTTATGATGAAAATATAGAAGATGAGATAATTAATATTTCAATGGCAGACGGATTGTCTGGGACTTATAATTCAGCATGTGTTGCAAAAGATATGGCGACTAACCCGGATCGTATTGAAGTAATTAACTCAGAAACTTTATGTGGTCCGCAAAATTATTTAGTTGATTTAGCAGTGGAGCTTGTTAAATTAGGAAAAACTAAAAATGAAATAGTTAGTGAAATAAAAAAGGCAATGGAAGAAACAAAATCATTTTTAATACCACATGATTTTGATTATTTAGTAAGAGGGGGAAGATTATCTCCTATTGTTGGGAAAATAGGAAGTGTAATTAAATTAGTACCTGTTATGACTCTTGCTGAAGATAAAAAATCTTTAATGAAATTTACAACAAAACGTACACTTAAAAAGGCAATGCAAAAAATAAGTGAAGAAATGATTAATAATAATGTAGATTCAAATTATAAAATTTATATTTCACATGCATGTAATGAAGAATTGGCAAAAGATACAAAAAATATTATACTAGAATATATAGAAAATGCAGATATAGAAATTAAAATGTTAGGACCAGTATTTACCACTCAAGGAGGTCCAAGCTGTATTTCTGTACAATACATTAAAAAGCATGATGCATTAAAGTAGAGAGGAGGAAACATGGAGTCTTTTGATTTTTCTATACCAAGATTTAAGGAATTACCAAAGGTTCCACTTTATAAAGATCAAGTAATTACATATTTAGAGGAATTAGCAAAAACGTTAAATATTGAAAGTGATGAAAAATTATTAACACCAACTATGTTGAATAATTATGTTAAACAAAAAGTTATTTTGCCGCCTAAGGATAAAAAATATAATGAAGAACATTTAGCACACTTAATAGTTGTTTGTGTATTAAAACAGGTATTTAGTTTACATGAGATATGTGATTTAATAAATATTCAAATGGAAAGTTGTCCAATTGAAGTTGCTTATGATTATTTTTGCGATGAAACTGAGCAAGCAATTAAGTCAGTATTTTTCACAAGAGATTTTTCAAAGACTTCTAAATCAAGTAATTATACAAGGGAAAGTGAAATATTAAAATCAGCAGTTATGGCATTTGCACATAAATTATATATTAAGCAACAATTAACTTATATATATAAATGACAGAAAAAAATATTAGCTTTCTGAAACTTAATGAAATCTACTAATAAAGAATAGATAAATGGAGTGCCTCTAGGAATTGTTATAATTCCTAGAAGTACTCCATTTATTTTTTACTTCTATTATAATAAATAATATTTTGATATTAATATTTTATGAGAAGATATCTTTTATTTTATATGTCTACTAAAAACTATAATAAATTTTATTTTTGTGAGAATTTATTATAGTTTTTATTTTACAAATAATGTAAAATAAGAAGTGATTGATAAAATCACTACATTACAATAAAAGGAGATTGCAATATGGACATGTATGGATTTTACACAGGAAAAGTTTTTGATGCCTATAAATATATGGGGGCACATATCGAGGAAGATGGAGTTGTATTTAGAACTTATGCACCAAATGCTTTAAAGGTAGAATTGGTTGGGGATTTCAATAATTGGGAAGGGACAGAGATGAAAAGAATAGAAGATGGTAAATTCTTTGAATGTAGAGTCCCAAATTTAAAGGAAGGAATGTTATATAAGTATAGAATCTACAGTAAAAATGGAGATTGTATTGAGCATTGTGATCCATATGGATTTGGAATGGAATTAAGACCAAACACAGCTTCAATAATTAGAGATTTAAATGAATATAAATTTGATGATGATGAATGGATTAAGAATAGAACAGATTGTAAAGATAAACCATTAAATATTTATGAGGTTCATTTAGGATCATGGAAAAAGAAAGAAGGTAATACCTGGTATAATTATAGGGAATTAGAGGACAAGTTGATTCCGTATGTAAAAGAGTATGGATACAACTATATTGAGATTATGCCCTTAAGTGAACATCCATGTGATGAGTCATGGGGATATCAAAATACAGGATTTTTTAGTCCGACGTCTAGGTATGGAACTGCAACAGATTTAAAAAGCTTAATAAATGCGTGTCATAAGAATAATATTGGTGTATTAATGGATTTTGTTCCAGTACATTTTGCAGTAGATAGTTTTGCATTGGCTAATTATGATGGAGAGCCTTTATATGAATATTCATATGATGATATTGCAATTAGTCAATGGGGAAGTAAGAACTTTATGCATTCAAAAGGAGAAGTAAGAAGCTTTTTACAATCAGCAGCAAATTATTGGATTGAAGAATATCATTTTGATGGATTAAGAGTTGATGCATTAAGTAATATTATTTATTGGCAAGGGGATTCAAATAGAGGAGAAAATAAAGATGCAGTAGATTTCATTAAAGGTATGAATCAGGGGTTAAAATATATGCATCCAAATATAATTTTAGCTGCAGAAGATTCAACTGCATATCCAAAAGTTACAGCTCCAATAGAAGAAGGCGGACTTGGATTTGACTATAAATGGGATATGGGATGGATGAATGATACATTAGAATATTTTAAATTACATCCTTATGACAGAAGAAGAGCTTATCATAAGCTAACTTTTTCTATGATGTATTTTTATAGTGAACATTTTCTAATGCCTTTATCTCATGATGAAGTTGTTCATGGGAAAGCTACTATAATCCAAAAAATGCATGGAGAATATGATGATAAGTTTAAGCAGGCTAGAGCATTATATATGTATATGTATGCTCATCCAGGTAAAAAACTGAATTTTATGGGAAATGAAATTGGTCAATTTAGAGAATGGGATGAAAAGAAAGAGCAAGATTGGAATCTTCTAGAGTATCCGATGCATAATAAGTTTCATAGATTCATGCGTGATTTAAGTTTAGTTTATATTAATCATCCAGCATTATTTGAAAATGATTATGAAATAGAAGGATTTAATTGGGTAAATTGCCATGAAGAAGAGAAGTGTATATATGTTTTTGAAAGAATATGTAAAGATGAAAAGATATTAGCTTTATTTAATTTTTCAGATGCTTATCATAAAGGATTTGAAGTTCCTATTGAAGATAAAACATTAGAAATCCTTATGGATAGCAGTATAAGTGAATATGGTGGAGATGGAAAAGCAGATTATAGAATATTAATTGAAGAGTATATTAAGTATTATGAAAATGGTAATAAAAATGATTCTGCTTCAATAGTTTCAAGTAGTAATAGAAGGTTATTATCAATTGATATGAGGCCATATTCAGCAGTATACTTTATATTAAAATAGTAAAGATGAAATTTATACAGAGAATATTAAATATATGTGCTGAAGTTAGTATTGTGTAATATAACTTAATTAAATAGTATAAGTTGTATTAAAAAAGAAGTTGATATATGTAATGTAAATTACTTGTATCGACTTCTTTTTTTATAATTATTAATCATTTGTGAATACTTAAAAGTTAATATATTTTATTTTTTAAATGGATTATGAGGAACAAAAATAATTATGTTTTAATACTATGTACTATAAGAAAAAAATATATATTTGTCGTATTAAGGCGTACCTAGAAAGGTTGCTGGTATGGAGAGGAATCATTGGAGGATAAAAAATATGTATGATTTAATAACAAATAATTTTCAAGGAACAAATATAACTATAGCTCTTACAGGATTACCAATAGTGATTACAGGTGAAGTAATTGGTGGAGATGGATCTATAATAACTCTAAGATTAAGGGATGGTAGTAGCGTTTATATAGAATCAAGTCTAATTGCTTTCTTCTATTAATGATAAGAAGTTTAAGATAGATTATAGTTCTATGATAATTACTACAAAGGGTGAATAAAAGGAGGTTCAAAATGAAAGAGAAAGCAACTGGATTTGAAGCACTAAAAGGTGTAGGTGCTCCATTGAAGGAATTAATTGATAAAAAAGGCAAATCTTTTAGTGGATTTGGAGAATTAAAAGATTTAGGACCAGGTTTTCAAACTTTAAAATCATTAACAGATAGGCCAGATGATAAAGGAAAAAAGCCAGGACCACCTAAACCTATAGCAGAAATTAAAAAAGAAGAAGGATTTAGTGAATTAAAAGGACTAGGATTAGGATTTTCAACCTTAAAAGATCTTACAGATGAGCAAGATGGTAAAGATCATAAAAAAGATGATGGAAAAGGTGGAAAAGACAATAAAGACGGAAAAGACGGAAAAGACGAAAAAGACAATAAAGATGGAAAAGACAAATCAGATGAACAAGCAGAGAAAAAAAATGATAAAGAAGATCATGGCGGAAAAGAAGATAATCATAAAGAAGATCATAAAGAAAAGAATGAAAAAAATTCTGAAGATCATCATAAAGAAAATCACCATGAAGAAAAGGATAATAAAGAAGATCATCATAAAGAGGATCATGATGATGAAAAAGGACACGATAAGAGCGATCATCATAAAGAAGGTCACGATGATGAAAAAGGACATCATAAGGACGAAGAACATCATAAATAATAGTACTGTATGACAAAGGTATATTTAAAAATATTATAAAAATGAAAAACAGGGGGATAAATAAGAAAATGGAAGAATTAATTAGAAATTATACAGGAGTTACTTTAACAATAGGAATCACTGGATTACCAATATTAATTACAGGTGAAGTTGCTTATGTAAATAATGGAATAGCAGCAGTAAGATTAGAAGATAAAAGAACTGTATATGTAAATACAGCTTATATAGCTTTCTTTAATTAATAGCTATTATAAAAAAGTGGTATAGATAAATGTCTATGTCACTTTTTTTTATGTATTAGATAATTATTGTTTTTAATAATAATTACCTAATACATTTAATTAAAGGAAATTTCTCTTTTCAGTAGGATGAGTAACTTCATCTAACCAAATTAAAATTTGTAGTTTTCCTTAAAAGATGAAAACATATGATATTAAGAATAAAGCTGATATAGATAGTATTATTAGTGAAAACGGAATAGAAAAAGAAATATATTTTTTTAAATTATAAACTTGATTTATTTTAACTTTATAATTGGATTCAATAATATGGTCATTTTGATATCGTCCTACTTCACTAAGCATTATTGGTCCTCCCGTAGCTGACCAAGGTAACATACTACTGCCAGCTAATATTCCTAATGCTAAGGCAGCATATACTAAATTACTTCCTACAATAGGATTTAATTGTAAGCAAATAGGTAGTAGTGTTGCAGCTGCAGGGCCAGCAGATAAAAATGTTGCTATAATAAAAGCTGAAAAAAGTACAGCTAAAAGAATTAAAAATACGTTATCAGAAGTAAATGAGATAATATATTTAACTATACTATCAAGTACGCCAGATTTTTCTAAAACACTAGATAAAATAAATAATGTTGAAATAAAAACTAATGAATCAAGTACTGGAACTGTATTTAATATATTATCAGGTTTATCTATAGTAATTAATAAAAGCAATCCTATATAAATAATAGAAATAAATGAAATAGAAATAGAATAAAAAGGTGAAATACATATAGCAATTATAAAAGAAATAAATAAAATAATTGGGCAATATATCTTTTTAAATTTACTTGCATTAATATGCCTATCATGAAGTATAGGGGGGGTAGGTGGCGGAATATGATTTGGATGATGTGGAGGTGGTGGATCAGTAAATTTATTTTTTAAATACGCATCATCGGATATATTCATAATGTCATTTTTCTTATCATACTTTTTTACCCACCAAAGTGTATATGGAATTAAAAGCCCTGCCAATAGAGCACATGGAATAAATAATTTTGTTAGAAAATCCATAAGGCTAAAACCTGAATAGAGTGTTAAAATTACTGCAGGTGTATCAGCCCAAGGAAGTGGACAGCCACCTATATTTGAAGCAATTAAGCCAGAAACTAAAATTGGTAAAGGTGAAAGTTCTAACTTTATAGATAACTCTAGGCATATAAAAGTAAATAATAGAACTACACTTAAATTATTCATGAAAAGTGAAGTAAAATACATGACTAAAGGCAAAAGAATATATATGAGTGTTTTTTTACCTTTAGAAATGCTTAGAAATTTATCGCCAATATATTTAAAGAATGAGTTATTCTCAAAAGTCTTAGAAAATAGCCCTAAAGCAAGAATAAGTGTGATTATTTCTATAGGAAAATTTGAAAGAACATCGGATAGGGTGAAGGTATTAGTTACAGTTCCATATATTAATATTACTCCTAATCCAATGCTTGTTATAGCAGTACGATACTTAATAGAAAAAATCATTGCAATATATACTATTAAGGCTACTATTATTGCAAATGTCATATTATCCCTCCTAATTTTTTCTTAGGTTGTTTTTAGATAAATACTATGGACACATATTACATAATATGATTTTTTAGTGAAAGTGTTAATTAATAATTGATTAAAAATAAGCTATAGTATGTTGTAAGGAACAAAAAGTATAATTATTAATAATATATAATATAAATTGAATCCATGATTATCTAAATAAATGAATTTGATATGAACATAGAAATTTTAAGAAGGGAGCGAAAATGGATTATATATTATTAGTTCTTCTTATTATTTTATTTTTGAATAAGCAAAATAAAGATAGATTAATAAAAGTTAATCATAAAGAAGAGTCTTATGATGAGAATAAGTTAAATAATATAATAGGAAATAAGTATAAAGAATTAAGTAATTATAAGTATTCAAAAAATGAGATAGTAAGAGCTAAAAAGTATAAAGAGAAGGAATATGGCATTGATAATTGTGATAATACAATGCAAACAAGGAGTAATAACTATAAGGGATATTATGAATCAGATAATAATATAAAAAATAATATAATAAATAAATCAGATAAATTTGAGATAAATAATAACATAGATAGTAAAAATAAACATAAGGATCTAGAAGAGATTATAGAAACAAAAGAAAATGATAGTAGGTATAATAAAGAGATATTTAGCAAAGAAGAAAAAAAGATGGATGAATTAGATGAGAGTAAAGAAGAAATTTATAGTGAAGAATCAACTTATAATTCTTATGATGCGAGTAAAAATTGTGAGAAAGAGTATATTGATTTGAATGATAATAAACAATATAGGATTGTAGATATTTCTGAAAGTAATCAGGGGCTTAAAGAAAGTCAGGAGTTATATAAGGAAAGTGTAATAAATAATATAAGTAATAAAACAATTGATAATATAAATGAAGTTATAACATATAGGGAAGATGAAGAGATTCATACACAAGATAAGCAAATAGATGAGAACGATAAAGATATACAAATAGACGAAATAAATAAGGTGGGTAACGTTGAAAAGAACAAAAATAAATTTAATAAATTAAAAAAGAGGTATAAGGGGGTTAGTGTTTCAGTTTTAGTATCAGGAGTAGGAATTATAGAGGGAGAAATTGTATTTGATTTTCCCAATATAATTGCAGTTAAAAACAAAGAAGATATAATTATATTTATTGATGAATCTAAAATATTAGGTATATATTAAGGGGCAAGTTTTATAGCTTGCTCTTTAAATAATTATTAATTTATATTAGAAAAAAGAGAAAATTTTAAATATGCGGTCAAATTGGGAGAAAAGAATGAAGAATGATTTTGTTATTGTATTAGCACCTGATTCTTTTAAAGAAAGTATGAGTGCAAAAGAAGTTTGTATTGCAATGGAAAAGGGAATAAAAAAAGTAGATGCTAGTATAAAATGTATACATGTTCCTATGGCAGATGGTGGAGAAGGTACAATGCAGTCTTTAATAGATGCAACTAATGGAGAAATATATGATTTAGAAGTTACTGGACCTTTAGGAAATAAAATTAATGCTAATTATGGAATTTTAGGCGATGGAGAAGTGGGAGTATTAGAGATGGCTAGTGCAAGTGGAATACACTTAGTTCCATTAGATAAGAGGAATCTATTAGTTACTACTACTTATGGTACTGGTGAACTCATTAAGGCTTGTTTAGATAAAGGGGTAAAGAAGTTATTAATAGGTATTGGAGGAAGTGCAACAAATGATGGTGGAGCTGGGGTTATTCAAGCTTTGGGTGGAAAGCTCTTAGATAAAGAAGGAAATGAATTGGGATTTGGTGGCGGAGAGTTAGATAAATTACATACTATAGATTTAACTAATTTTGATTTTCGATTAAAGGATGTTGTTGTTGAAGTAGCATGTGATGTTAATAATCCTTTATGTGGGGAAAATGGAGCATCACATGTATTTGGACTACAAAAAGGAGCAACCTTAGAAATGGTTAGTATTTTGGATAGAAACTTGAGGCATTATGCTGATATAATTAAAGAACAACTTAGAAAGGATATTTTGGATATACCAGGTGCAGGTGCAGCAGGTGGCTTAGGTGCAGGGCTTATGATATTTTTGAATGGAACATTAAAAACGGGAATTGAAATGGTAATTGAATATACTAGTTTAGAAGAAAAGATTAAAGATGCAGATATGGTTTGGACAGGTGAAGGAAGTATAGATTTTCAAACTCAATATGGTAAAACTCCATTAGGCGTTGCAAAAATAGCTAAAAAATATAACAAACCTGTTGTAGCTTTTGCTGGAAAAATTGGAGACGATATAGATATTTTATATGAAAAAGGAATAGACTCTATATTTGGAATTATGAAAGAGGTAACATCTATTGATGAAGCACTTAAACATGGAAAGAAAAATATAGAAAAAACAGCTGAAAATGTAATACGACTTATTAGATTAATATAAGTATATTGCTTAATAGAACTATTATTTTAATCAATTTGGAAAGAGTAAAAGCAAGTAATACAGTGAACTAGTATATTACTTGTTTTTTATTATTATATAGTATTAAATAATAAATTATTATCTT
>OGXC01000317.1_pt1 | contig 42336 bp, 37 predicted proteins | sample 1576201 | NCBI WGS metagenome assembly OGXC01 (sample SAMEA3541562, study PRJEB24748) | human gut metagenome | biome: human gut; feature: human-associated habitat; material: faeces | place: China | collected 2012 | reverse complement strand
ATAACACATATTCCTCTTGACAGTACATCTCAGGGCAGGGGAAAGAAAAACATGCTAACTGCTGATCGCTGAACTGTCACTATATTCCATGTTGTGAGTTACTTGTATTCTGAGGGAAAAATTAATTTACACACAAATCTGGACTTGACTATTCTTGGCCGGATTATGACGCAGTATTGCATGAAAATACATGTATAATCGGATTCTGCGAATTAATCAGCGCTTCCCTGGCTTCTAGCTGTTAGCTGCTGTGAAAGCTGATCCGTCTGCGGCGCTTTCCACCCGACGTTTCCGCCAGTCATTCGTGCCGTAGGCTGTCGAGCTTTCCTGGCTGCCAGAAGCCAGAAGCTAGAAGCTCCGCACGAATGACTCTATCCGTAAGCTTCGCTCTAACAGCTCGACAAACCGCAATTTAATTATGTGACAGATATCGAAGATCTACTCCACGCCAAAAGGAGTACCCCTAAAAAGGGATACTCCTTTTCCTGTAGATTGCTTTTGTGCCTTACTTACCTACGCAGAACCGTTCGAAGATGGTATTGATCAGTTCATTGTCTACGGTTTCTCCCGTGATTTCACCCATCCGGTTCCAGGCTTCCACCAGGTCCACGGTGATGCAGTCCGCCGGCATGCCGGCAGAGAGGGACTCCTGGGCCCGGTGCACCGCTTCCAGTGCCTTTTTCACCAAATCCACGTGCCGGAGGTTCGTGAGGAAGAGTTCCCTTCCCGCGTCCCGGTCCTGGTGTTCCGTGAGATGGCGCAGGGCTTCTTCCAGCTCCTCCATGCCGCTGCCGTAGCGGGCGGAAATGGGGACCACCGGAATGTCTCCGGCGGCTTCGTGGATTTCTTTTTCTCCGATTTCCTGGGGAAGGTCATATTTATTGAGGATCACCATGGCTTTCCGGCCCTTCAGATTTTTGAGGAGGGTCTTATCTTCCTCGGAAAGGGGCTGGGAACCATCGATGACCGCCAGCACCAGATCCGCCTTCGCCATGGATTCCTTCGCCCGTTCGATACCGATTTTTTCTACCTTGTTGTCTGTCTCCCGGAGGCCGGCGGTATCCATGAGTACCAGGGGAACGCCGCCGATTTTGATGGATTCTTCGATGGTATCCCTGGTGGTGCCGGGAATATCGGTGACAATGGCCCGGTCTTCCTGGAGAAGCGCATTGAGTAGGCTGGATTTTCCTGCATTCGGCCGTCCTACGATGGCTGTGCGGAGGCCTTCCTTGATGATGCGCCCTTCTTCCGAACGCTTCAGGAGGGAGGACAGGGATTTTTCAATGGTTGTAAGGCCTTCGGCGATTTCTTCATTTGTCAGGTCTTCCAGGTCCTCCTCCGGGTAGTCAATGGTCACTTCCAGCTTCGTGATAAGGTCTGTCAGTTCGTCCCGGCTCTTTTTCACGAACCGGGAAAGGGCGCCGGACAGATGGCTTTCCGCCTGGGACAGGGCGGCAGAGCCCTTTGCTTCGATGATGTCCATCACCGCCTCTGCCTGGGACAGGTCCAGCCGGCCATTCAGGAAGGCCCGCTTCGTGAATTCACCGCGGCTGGCGAGGACGGCCCCATTTTCCAGGGCCAGCTCCAGGGTCTCCCGGAGGGCCTCCATGGACCCGTGAATCTGGATTTCCACCACGTCTTCTCCGGTGTAGGAATGGGGGGCCTTCATGTAGACCGCCAGCCCCTCATCTACTTTCCGGCCTGACCGATGGACATGGCCGAAATACATCATGTAGGGAACGGCATCTTTCATGGAGGCCAGTTTTTTTGTGGTAAACATGCGGTCCGCCACCTCGCAGGCAGAAAGGCCGCTGATGCGGACGATGCCGATGCCTCCTTCGCCGGGGGCTGTAGCAATGGCCGCTATGGTTGTTTCTTCGTACATAGATTTCTCCTTGAGTTACATATTGAAATTTATTTATATTGTAACAGAAACGGGAAGAAATGCAAAAACAGGTACGCCCCTTATTTCCCTCGGAATGGACCCTTTCAAAGAAGTCTCTTTTTTTATATAATAACAGTATTGGATTTATATAATGGATAAGTGTTCCATAGAGGTACAACAACAGAAAGAAGGATACCATGTATCTCATTGATACCTATGATGTAATTGTGGTGGGAGCAGGCCATGCGGGCTGCGAAGCGGCCCTGGCGGCTGCCCGGCTGGGCTGTAAGACCCTGCTCACCACCATTTCTCTGGAAAACGTGGCCATGATGCCCTGCAACCCTGCCATCGGGGGACCGGGGAAAAGCCACCTGGTGAAGGAAATCGATGCCCTGGGCGGAGAAATGGGAATTGCCGCCGATAAGACGGCCATCCAGATGCGCATGCTGAACCTGGGCAAAGGACCGGCGGTGTATGCCCTCCGCGCCCAGTCCGATAAGAATGCCTATCACCGCTACATGAAGCAGGTGGTGGAAAATACGGATGGCCTGGACCTGAAACAGGTGCAGGTGATGGACATTATCGTGGAGGATGGAAAATGCGTGGGCATTACCACGGAACTCCATGAGGAATACCGGGCAAAGGCGGTCATTCTCTGCACCGGTACTTACCTGGACAGTGAAATTATCATCGGCGACACCATGTATTCCGGCGGCCCCAATGGCATGCGGCCGTCCGTGGGACTTTCAGAAAACCTGAAAAAGCATGGCCTTTCCATTCTCCGCTTCAAGACCGGCACCCCCAGCCGCGTGGATATACGAAGCCTCCATCTGGACCATATGCAGCTGGAACAGGGAGATCCCCAGAACCATGCCTTTTCTTTCATGGATGAGCGGGCGGACCGGAACCAGCGGAACTGCTGGCTCACCTATACGAACGAAGAGACCCATACTATTATCCGCAACAATCTCATGCGGGCTCCAAAGTATGCGGGCCTTATCCACGGTGTGGGCGCCCGGTACTGCCCGTCCATCGAAGACAAGGTGGTCCGGTTCCCCGATAAGAAACGGCACCAGCTCTTCATCGAGCCGGAAGGTCTTGATACGAATGAAATGTACGTCCAGGGCATGTCCACGTCCATGCCTATCGACGTGCAGTATGCCTTTCTGAAGACCATTCCGGGACTGGAAGACGTGAAGGTTATGCGGCCGGCCTATGCCATCGAGTATGACCTTCTGGATCCCCTGCAGCTCTATCCGACACTGGAAGTGAAGAAGCTGCCGGGCCTCTATTCCGCCGGCCAGTCCAACGGTACTTCGGGTTACGAAGAAGCAGCGGCACAGGGCCTCATGGCCGGTATCAATGCGGCCCTTAAAATCAAGGGGAAGGAGCCATTCATCCTCGGACGCCACGAAGCCTATACGGGGGCCCTCATCGATGATCTCGTCACGAAGGGTACAAATGAACCCTACCGCATGATGACGAGCCGCAGTGAATACCGGCTCATTCTCCGCCAGGACAATGCGGACCTCCGGCTCACCCAGAAGGGCTACGACATCGGCCTGGTTACGGAAGAACGGTATCAGCATTTCCTGGAACGGAAGCGGAACTTCGAGGAAGCTATGAAGTATATCCGCACGAAGCGGTTCACGCCGAAGGCAGAAGTGAATGAGGCCCTGGAAGCCATGGGCTCCGCACCCCTCACCACCGGCATGGGTGCAGATAAGATCCTGAAGCGGCCGGAAATGACCTATCAGAAGATGGTGGAATTCCTGGGATGCCCGGAATTCGATCCGGAAGCGGTGGAAGAAATGGAAATCACCATGAAGTACGAAGGTTATATTGCCCGGCAGGAAGCGGCTGTGAAAAAGGCGGCCCGCATGGAAAGTGAAAAGATGCCGAAGGACATGGACTACCTCCATCTGGAAGGGATTTCCATCGAAGCCCGGCAGAAGCTGGATAAGATCCGGCCCCTTTCCCTGGGACAGGCTTCTCGTATTTCCGGCGTTTCTCCGGCGGATATGTCGGTGCTCATGGTGTATCTGAAGCGGCATAAGGGAAAGTAAAGGGGAAACAGCCTTCGACCAGGGCTCTGCTTTATGGCAGGGCATCGGTCGACGCCGAGGCAAAACCTGCGGCCAGGTGATACCCCCGGCCGCAGGCCGATGCCTTTTTCAACTATACACTATACACTATACACTTTAATAGCGCCCGCAGCAGGGAAATTTATGCGGGCAGATACCATCATTTTTTAAAAGAATTATAGAAAGGGAATATCTATGACAGCCTTGGAAATGATGAAAACTTTAGGCCTTGCAGCCAATGAGGAAGCTGCAGGAAAACTGACAGAGTACAATGCCATGGTCATTGCCATGAGCCAGAAAGTGAATCTCACAGGGATTAAAGACGTGGAGGAGAGCATGGTGAAAAACGTCTTTGATTCTCTTACTGTGTACGATGAAAAATATTTTCCGGAAGGCGGTCGGGTCCTGGACCTGGGCACCGGCGCCGGTTTTCCGGGGGTGCCGCTGGCTATCCTTCGGCCGGACATGCAGTTTATCCTCGTGGATTCCATACAGAAGAAACTGAATTTCATTGAGGAGGCCTGCAGGAACCTGGGAATCGACAATGTGAAATGCCTCCATATCCGGGCGGAAGAAGGAGGAAGACGTCGGAAAACAAGGGAAGCCTTTGACGTGGTGACGGCCCGGGCGGTGAAGGCTATGCCCATCATTTCAGAATGGGCCCTGCCCTTTGTCAGAGTGGGCGGCGTCTTTGCGGCTATGAAGGGCCCCGGGGCCGATGAGGAAATGAAAACGGCCGGTAAAATTCTTCGGGAACTCCATGGTGAGCTGGAGGAGAAAAAGGAACTGGCCCTTCCCGGAGGAGACCGGCGCTGTATCCTTTATATCCGCAAGACAGCGCCCTGCCCGAAGAACTATCCAAGGAAAGTGGGAATTGCAGAAAAGAAACCTGTCCTGGGTGAGTAGTTCCGGGATTTTTGAGAAAGAGTGCCCTGGGGCACTCTTTTCCATTGTCTGATCAGCGGTTCCCCGGCTCCGGCTGCCGCGGCAGGACCGGATTCTGCATTTCCGGAATGAGGATATCCATACCCTTTCTTGCTATAGCCCGTATATTCCTGTATACTATAAAAAGTGACCAAGGGTTGAAAATTAATATTTCCTGGCAAAATGTATAAATAAGGTTGGAGGACAGGCATGGCATTAACGAAAAAGGCGGAACGGACGAAGGCAAAACTTCTCCAATCGGCTAAAAAGCTGATTGGGGAAAAGGGCTTCGACCGGGTTTCCGTGGAAGATATAACCAGGGACAGCGGTGTGGCGAAGGGGACATTTTACCACTACTTCAAGTGCAAGGAAGATGTGATTATGGAACTGTCCTTCCAGTCCAGCCGGGTCATTATCAATCAGTCCATCCATCTGGAAGGAACCGTGGTGGACCGGTGCTGTTTTTTCATTATGAATATGTACCGGGATGCCCGGTGGGCCGGCGTGCGTCTGGTGCGCCAGTGGATCCGGGAATGCATCGAGTCGGAAACCGGCGATGCCAAGGTGAAAGAATGCCTGGAAGATTTCCATTCCTCCCTGCTTACCATCCTGACCGTGCACCGGGGAGAGGGCCCCGGGGAACTGGTAGAAGATGCGCCGGTGGATACGCTGGTGAAGCTTCTGATTGGTCATATATTCGGTACTCTGACAGTCTGGTGCATGGTGAACGGGGTTTGGCAGATGGACGATAAAACAGGTGAAAAGTATACCCGTATCGATATCGGCAACCTGTTGAAGCCCTACCTGATTCCCTGATTTCCTGAAGGCGGCGGTCATGGCCCGCTGCCTTTGGTTTTGAAATAAAGCGGTTTTTACAGGGAAAATGCCCGATTTCCGGTCCCTCGATGATTCAGGAATCCGCAGTATGGAAACCCTGCAGAGAAAGTGAGGTTATGAAGTGAAAGAAGTCAAACCTTCCAAACGGCCTATACTGGCCTATTATGTGATTATCTTTCTTGTGATTATTTTCTTTAATTCCCTCATCATGCCGGCCTTTCGGAGCAATGAAGTGAAGACCGTGGATTATTCCACCTTCATCACCATGACCGAAGACAAGGAAATCGACAAGGTCCAGGTGGAACAGGACCAGATTCTCTTCACCAAGAAGGGGGAAAAGGATACCTATAAGACGGCGCCCATGAACGATCCCCAGCTGGTGGATCGCCTCCAGAAATCCGGTGCTGACTTTGCAGCAAAGATTTCCACCCCCATGAATCCACTCCTCGATTTCGCATTGACCTGGATCCTGCCAATCCTGATTTTCATCGGCATCGGCCAGTACATGAACAAGAAGTTCATGAAGAATATGGGCGGTCCCGATGCCATGCAGTTCGGCCTGGGAAAGTCCCATGCCAAAATCTTTGTTAAGCCCACAGATGGTATCAAGTTCTCCGATGTGGCAGGGGAAGATGAAGCAAAGGACAGCCTGAAGGAAGTGGTATCCTACCTCCATGATCCTACCAGATACAAGGAAATCGGTGCCAAAATGCCGAAGGGCATCCTTCTCGTGGGACCGCCAGGTACCGGCAAGACCATGCTGGCCAAGGCGGTGGCCGGAGAATCGGGCGTTCCGTTCTTCTCCATTTCCGGCTCTGAATTCGTAGAAATGTTCGTCGGCATGGGGGCCGCCAAGGTCCGGGACCTGTTCAAACAGGCAAAGGAAAAGGCACCCTGTATCGTATTCATCGATGAAATCGATGCCATTGGCAAGAAGCGCGGCGGCGCGGCCATCGGCGGCAATGATGAACGGGAACAGACCCTGAACCAGCTCCTTACAGAAATGGACGGGTTTGAAGACAATACGGGCGTCATCATCCTGGCGGCCACGAACCGTCCGGAATCCCTGGATCCTGCCCTCACAAGACCGGGCCGTTTTGACCGGCAGGTGCCGGTAGGACTGCCGGATCTCCAGGGCCGTGAGGCAATTCTCAAGGTCCATGCCAGCAAGATCAAGCATGCGCCGAATATCGATTTCAATAAAGTGGCCCGCATGGCTTCCGGTGCCTCCGGCGCCGAACTGGCTAATATCGTCAACGAAGCTACTCTTCGTGCGGTCCGGGATCATCGGAAATTCGCAACGGAAGAAGATATGGAAGCATCCATCGAAGTGGTCATTGCAGGGTATGAAAAGAAGCATGCCATCCTTTCCGATAAGGAACGGTGCGTGGTTTCGTACCACGAAATCGGCCATGCCCTGGTGGCAGCCCTCCAGAGCCATTCCGCTCCGGTGCAGAAAATCACCATTATTCCGAGAACAAGCGGGGCCCTGGGCTATACCATGCAGGTGGATACAGGAAACCACTACATCATGACGAAGGAAGAACTGGAAAACCAGATCGCCACATTAACCGGCGGCCGGGCCGCGGAAGAAGTGGTCTTCCATACCTCTTCCTCCGGTGCTTCCAATGATATCGAGAAAGCCACGAAGCTGGCCCGGGCTATGATTACCCGGTTCGGTATGAGCGATGAATTCGGCATGGTGGCCATGGAGACGGTGACGAACCAGTACCTGGGCGGCGATACCACCCTGGCCTGCTCTCCGGAAACCGCAGCCCGCATTGATCGGGCCGTGTCTGCCCTCATCAAGAAGGAACATGAAAAAGCAGTGAAGCTTCTGGAAGAAAACCGTCCTAAGCTCGATGCCCTGGCCAAGTACCTCTATGAAAAAGAAACGATTACGGGCGAAGAATTCATGCATATCCTGGAAACAGGCAAAGTGCCGGAACCGAAAAAGGCTCCTGAAGCACCGTCCATGGATTTAAACCTGGAAAAATAAAGGACTTTCCTGAAAAGCGTAAAAGAGTCCCCCTCCGGATTATGGAGGGGGACTCTTTTTGCCTGTAGGAAAATACAAGAAATGGATTTACCGGCAGTCCCTTTTATGATACTATATTCATAGAAATCGAAATAACAACAGCTGATTATAAAATATAAAAGGAGGATTCCTATGGCATTGGCAATTGGTGAAAAGGCACCGGACTTTACACTCCCTTCTGACGAGGGCAGGGATATTTCCCTTCATGACTATGAAGGACAGAAGGTGATTCTTTACTTCTATCCCAAGGACAATACGTCCGGCTGCACCCTGGAGGCGAAGGCCTTCCGGGACCATCTGGAGGATTTTAAAAAGCTGGGATATGCAGTCCTTGGCGTAAGCCGGGATTCCATTAAGAAACACTGCAATTTCCGGGATAAAAATGAGCTCAATTTCCCGCTGCTTTCGGATGAAGAGGAAAAGGTAGTCAATCTTTACGGCGTGCTGAAAGAAAAGAGCATGTACGGCCGGAAATACATGGGCATTGAACGGTCCACCTTTATCATCGATGAAAAGGGAAATCTGGTCAAAGAATACAGGAAGGTGAAAGCAGCATCCCACGTGAATGACCTGCTGAAGGACCTGGCAGAATAAAAGACTGCCGTATAAAAAAGCCGTGAACCATGGCATTCCATGGTTCACGGCTTTTTCACTTTCTTAAATGATAGTGCGCGAAGGCGTTTCCCTGGGGAAGCGCTGATTAATTCGCAGAGTCAGATTTAATCAGTGCTTCCCTGGATTTCCTCCAGGGCTTCCAGACCCAGCACCAGGGCTGCATTCCTGCTTTCTTTTCCCCAGTGCCGCTGGTCGTGGGACAGGGAGGACAGGGTATCGGCGGTGAACATGATTTCCGCAAATTCCTTCTTCCGGAACCGGGCGCAGGCGGCAAGGGCGCTGGTTTCCATGTCAACCAGCTCGCAGCCTTCAGCTTTTCGCTTCTCCACTTTTTCCCTCGTTTCCCGGAAAAAGCCATCGTTTGTCCAGGTAGTGGCGGGATGGAAGGGGAGCCCCTTCTTTTCAAAGTATCCTTTGAGCCATCGGAGGGGCTCCTTTTCTCCCTGAATTTCATAGAGGGGAAATTTTTTCGTGAGGGACAGGAAGGAGCCGATGATTTTTCCGCCCCGTCCTTCGGCAAAGGCGGCAATCCGCTTCTCCCCCAGAAAGGCCATGAGGCACCGGGAGGGAAGGCGGAGGGAGAGGTGCTCGAAATCCGGAGAAATGAGCCCTTCTTCGCTGCTGAACTCGGTGAGGGGAATGTTGTCTGTCATGGGATGACTCCTTTCTATGGGGAATGATATGTTGGCAGCTGGCGGCTCATGGCTCTGGCCATATTCATGGGAAGCAGAGGCTGTCCATTACTGCCCTTCCAGATGGTACGGCGAATTCGGGCAGGGCTGTTTATCCGGGAGCGGGATGCCCCGGGCAGTAAGGACCTGGCGGAGCAGGGCGGGGCGGTCGGAAATGATGCCATCCACACCCTTATCCAGTTCCCGCTCCATATCCTCTTTTTCATTGATGGTCCAGGACACCACTTTCATGGAAAGGCTGTGGGCGTGCTTTACATCGGCAGCCCCGATTTCCCGGTAATAGGGGGAAAGAATATCGGCCCCCGCTTTATGGGCCGCTTCGATGACAGAGCCGCCGCAGTCGGATAGGCGTATGCCGCCGAGCCAGGGGGACGGTTCTTTTCTCCCCAGCCACAGGGTATCCCCATCTACGCCCCAGGAAGGCTGCTGCTGGTAGAGGGCAGATGTGCGGATGGAGGGATCCAGCCGCTTCATGAGGATCAGGGTGGTCCAGTCAAAGGACTGGAGGATGACCCGCCGTTCCATGTGGTGTTTTCTGACAATCCTGTAAAATTCATGGACGAACCGCTCAGGATCTGCGTTATTCCGATAATAGGGGCTTTCCGGGTTTGGATAGGATTTTGTTTCTATGTTGAATTCGATGGTCCGGTTTCCTGCAGCCTCGATGAGGGAGAATAGTTCTTCCAGCGTAGGAATGCAGGCATCATGGGGCACCTGGGTGCCATGTTCCCTGGCATACTTCGTGCCGGGACGGAGATGGCCTACGTTAAACTTTTGTATTTCTTCGACGGTCATGGTGCGGAGGTCGTACTGCCCTTCTTCCACCGGCTGCCCTTCGCTGTCTGTGGTGATATCCGGGTTCAGCCAGGGATTGTGGCTCATGACGATGCCGTCCCTGGCAAGCTGCATGTCGCATTCAATGGTGACCGCCCCGATTTCCAGGGCGTAAAGGTAGGAATAGAGCGTATTTTCCGGTCGGGCGTCCCTGCCGCCCCGGTGGGCTTCAAAATCAAACATGATGATCTCCTTTCGTAAGAATGGATGATTCCGGTTCGGGAGGCTTGTGGGTGGAGACCGTTGAGCAGAGATTCTGAAAGCGGACAGCCCCGCCAAAAAAAGACGCTATTCACCAGCAAGCCAAACCGCTGACATTCCTTACTCCTCATCCATGCTGTCCAGCAGGATGTATACATTTTCGGTATCGTACTCGATCTGTTCGGACCAGCGGGTGACGGAGCGGATGAGGTCTCCGGTGCGGGCGTATTCCAGCAGCATGAAAACCACCGCTTCTTTTGCATAGCGGGCCATGGCCAGGGGGTCATAGGCTTCGCATTCATCCAGCTGCCGATAAAAATGTACTGGTAAAGGCGGGTGAGAAAGGGGAGTCCTGTCTCTTCGGAAAGCTGCCGGGCCCGGGGAAGGAGGGTATCCATATGGGACTTTATGAAAGACAGGGAGTCTGTCCACTCCCGGTCAATGGGATTCGTTTCTTCCAGCCGGGAAATGGTTTTCTCTGCCAGGGGCGCAAAAAGGGAAAGGTCCGGGGCAGAGAGTTCCGGCTCCTCATCCAGGTGGAGAAGAGTAAGGATGCGGTCAAAATGGAAAGGCCTGTCCGATTCGCTGCTCCGGAAAGAGAGCGGCCCCTTTTCGGCCAAAAGCTGCTCCACCGTTCTTTCGCAGGCCAGCCCCGTGCCGCAGAGCATGACTTCTTCTCCCCTGTCCGCATCATAGGGAAACTTATAAAACCGGGGGTGGTCGCGGCAGATCTGGCAGAGGAAATCATCGCCCCTTTCCAGCACCAGCCGGCACAGCCCTTTTTCTGTGAGGAAGTGGCAGTATCCCTTTTCGTTCATCCGAAAGCAGGGGAGTCCTTCTTCCCCGGTTTTCATCCATTCCCTGAGTTCCTTGCCCAAAGGCCCCTTTGTGCTGCGGTATTTTTTCTCTGTGTCTTTATCAATATCGATTTCCCATTTCTGGCAGCACGTATGGCGGCACCTGTCCGCCTTGCATTGGAAATCGGGGAAAAAGGTGGGATAGATTTTCAGCATAATGGCTCCTTGGAAATCGATTAAAACAGAATACATGGGGATGGCAGAGGATTCCCTATAAAAAAATCCCCCATCCCCGAAGGGGACAGGGGACCATATGTTATTTCACTTCCTGGATAATGGGGAGAATCATGGGGCGCCGTTTGGTGCGGTCGTAGAAATACTTGCCCAGGGTATCACGAATCTGGGTCTTGATGGCATTCCATTCCGTCACATTGCCGGCTTCACAGCGGTCAAGAACCGATTCGATACGGTCTTTGGCTTCCGAGAGGAGGGCTTCACTGTCACGGACATAGACGAATCCCCGGGAAACGATATCCGGACCCGCCAGGACCTGGTTGCTTCCCTTTTCCAGGGCAATGACCACGATGACCACGCCGTCCTGGGCCAGCTGCTGCCGGTCGCGGATGACGATATTTCCTACATCCCCTACGCCGAGGCCATCGACGAAGACGGGGCCGGCCTGTACTTTACCGTTGATCTTGCCGCTGCGGTTCGTGAATTCAAAGACAGAGCCGTTTTCTCCGATCAGGATGTTCTGCTTCTTCACGCCCAGGCTTTCCGCCAGTTCCGCATGGCTGCAGAGCATCCGGTATTCGCCGTGGACAGGAATGAAGAACTTCGGCTGTACCAGGGAGAGCATGGTCTTCAGGTCTTCCTGGGAACCGTGGCCGGAAACATGGACCCTGGTGGTGGCGCTTGTTACCACATGGGCGCCGAGGCGCATGAGGCTGTCGATGGTGCGGCCTACGCTGGTTTCGTTGCCGGGAATCGGGGAAGCGGAGATGATGACGGTGTCTCCTGCATGGATCTGCACCTGCCGATGGCTGCCGTCAGCCATGCGAGACAGCCCGGCCATCGGTTCACCCTGGCTGCCGGTGGTGAGAATGCAGAGGCGGTCATCCCGGTACCGGTTGATTTCTTCCGGCTCAATGAATGTGCCTTCCGGCGCTTTCAGGTAACCCATTTCCAGGGCAATACCTACCACGTTTACCATGGACCGGCCAAAGACGCAGACCTTCCGCTTGAAGGCAACGGCAGCGTCAACGGCCATCTGGATACGGGATACGTTGGATGCGAAGGTGGCAAGAATAATGCGGCCCCGGGCATCGGCGTAGACTTCAAGAAGGGAACGGCGTACTACCGCTTCGGACGGGGTATATCCCGGACGCTGGGCGTTCGTGGAATCGGCGCAGAGCACGAGGACTCCCCGGTGTCCCAGTTCAGCGAGCTTGTACATGTCCGTCAGTTCGCCGTCCACCGGAGAATGGTCGAACTTGAAATCCCCCGTATGGACGATGGTGCCGATGGGGGTGCGGAGGTAGATGCCGCAGGAATCAGGAATGGAATGGCACACATGGAAGAAACCGAACTTGAATGAACCGGCTTTGAATTCATCCCCCGATTTCACCACGTGGAGGTCAGCATTTGTAATATGGGCTTCCTTCAGTTTGCCTTCGATGAGCCCGCAGGTGAGGCGGGTGGCATAGACCGGTGCAGAAACTTCTCTTAAGAGATAAGAAAGGGAGCCGATGTGATCTTCGTGACCATGGGTGATCAGGATGGCTTTGATCTTATCCTTGTTTTCAATGAGATAACTGAAATCGGGGATAACGATATCGATCCCCAGCATGTCTTCTTCCGGGAAGGCCATGCCTGCATCAATTACGATAATTTCGTCGCCGTAACGGAAGACAGTCATGTTCTTTCCGATTTCCCCCAGTCCGCCCAGGGGAATGATCTGTAATCTAGCTTTTGCCAAGATTAAAATCCTCCTATTTAATTTTTATAAAATAAAAATGTATCCTCACATAGAAATACATGCAGCATACATATAAACATACCAATTAAAAAGCCGTTCCATAGTCGCTTTTCCTATTATATCACAAGCAGGAAGCCCTGTGGCAGAAAGATAAATCTGAGAATTGAATGAAGGGAGCTGAGGCTGCTGAGCCTTGCCGCTGAATGCCAGGTCATCAGTCATCCGCTGTAGGGCGATCCAGTTGTCTGACAGGTAAAAGATACCAGCCCTGCGCCATTGATTCTACCGGTAAGCATGCTAAAACACTAAACTTCGGGAACGCAGAACCGGCCTGCGGACATCATTTTGTCCCGGCGCTTCCCAATATATGGTACAATAATATATCTACTACAAATGTGTATAAGGAGTAATCGTATGGATCATAGAATTTCCGGGAATAACCACGCCGTCGTGCTGGCGGGCATGTGCACGGCTCTGGCGGTGGTGCTGTCCCTTCTGGGCTTTTACATGCCCCTTTTGTCGACGGTGGTCTTTCTTCTCATTCCCCTTCCCATTGCCTACCTGGGCATGAAGGAAGGTGTGAAATGGCCCGTGGTAGTTACCACAGGGGTGCTCATCCTGGATTCCACATTTTTTGGCGTGGTATCCGCTGCCTTTGTGTGTGCCATCTTTGGCCTCCTCGGTGTGGTCATGGGCATCTGTTACCGGTACAAGGTATCGGCGGCAAAGACCCTTTTCGCCGGCGCTGCGGTGGTGCTCATCGCCCTGGTGGCTGAGGGCATTGCAGCCCTGTACCTGCTGGGGATTCCATCTCTTCTCTTCGGCGGGGAAGGCATGGCCCAGATGAAGGACAGCATGCTGGAAGTGCTGCCTTCTTTCTACAGCGGGGAGGCACTGGACCAGGCGAAGGAGAAGGTGGAATTTCTCATGGATGCCATGGAAAAGTCGGTGCCCTATACGCTGGTGGCGGTTTCCGTATTCTATTCCTGGGCCTCCATGACCCTGGGTGCCCATATTTTCAAAAAGATGGGTATCAGCGACATTCCCCACCTTCCGCCCTTTGAGCGGTGGGAATTCCCGAAGGGCACCATCCTTCTGTACCTGGTGGTCCTGGGATGCCAGTATTTTTTCAAGGACCAGGAGCAGGTGTCCTATGTGGCTTATAACCTGGGCACCCTCTGTGTCACCATCTTCTGGCTCCAGGGGCTGGCGGTGGTGTGGTGGCTGCCCCATCGGTATCCCATGATGAAGCCCCTCCGGCTTTTCATTATGATCCTTTCCGCCTTCATCGGCTTTGTCCAGATGTTCGTCGTATTCCTGGGCATCGCGGACATGGCGGTGGACTATCGGAAAAAGAGAAATTACATGTAATAGATGCCTGCTTTTTCCTTTGATTTGCATTCATTCTTTATTTCGGTTAGGATTAAGGGTGACCGGAAGAGGGGTTCCGGCGGCACGAAGAAATTATTTGGAGACTGGATTTTTTAGAAATCGAGGTTTACAGAGGGTAAAATGCTCAGTGACATTTGGGTGTACAAGAAAACGTCCCGAATCATGCTGGCCCTGCTTCTGGCAGCGGTGGTCATGCTGGCAACCCAGAACTGGCAGCTGGGACTCCTTCTCTTCATCGTCGTGGCGGGTTGTGTGGTTTACATCAAGCGCTGCGACTATTACCAGGAGAAACGGCTGCTCCGGTACCTGGACGACCTGTCCGCCGGCGTATCCGCCGGTACGGTGTATGCGGTGAAGAACCTTCCCGTAGGCATCGCCATGATGGATGAGAAGAAGGAACTGGTCTGGGCCAATAATGTTTTCCGGGGGTGGATCGGGAAAGACGCCCAGGAGGGCGTACGGTTCCAGAACCTGGTGACCGGACAGAAAATTTCAAAAATCTGGGGGAAAACGGGCTGGTTTGACTGCCATGCAGGAGGCACGTTCTTCCGGGTATTCCACAAGTTCATCGACGTGGATATTGGCGGCGGTACCCAGTCGCCGTTCATGGTGTTCTATTTCATGGATCGCACTGATGTAGAAGTGGCGGTCCGGGAATGCACGGAGGCACGGCCCGTATTCGGTATCATCCGTATCGATAACGTATCGGAAGTCACTTCAGATATGACGGATATGGAAAAATCGGCGCTCCTGTCGGACGTGACGGAAAAGGTGCTTTCCTATTTCAGCAGCCGCGATGGATTTATCAAGCAGTATTCCACCACTGATTTCGTGACCTGCGTTTCCCAAAAGGCCCTGACAGAGCTCATGGAAAGCAATTTCGATATTCTGGATCAGGTGCGGGCCATCCATACGGTGAACCGTATCCCGGTGACATTGTCCATCGGCGTCGTGCAGAGTGAAGACAGCTTTGCCAAGCAGTTCGAAGAAGCCCAGGTTTCTTTGGACCTGGCCCTGGGCCGGGGCGGTGACCAGGCCATTGTCCGTATCGGTAAAGATGTGAAGGCCTTTGGCGGTAAATTACCTACCGCCGTCAGCTCCACCCGCGTCAGGGTCCGCGTAGTGGCCCAGGCGCTGAAGGAAATCATCGATGGCGCCGACACAGTGCTCATCATGGGTCATGCCCATGAAGACTTTGATGCCTTAGGGGCTGCGGTAGGCGTATCCCACCTGGCCAGGGCATCCCACAAGGAAACCCATATCGTCCTTTCGAAGGAAAGGGATACCTGCAAAAAGATGGTGGAAGCCATCGAGAAGAGCGGCCAGGCCGAAGGACTCCTGGTGGATGAAGGGGAGGCAAAGGGCCTCATCACCGACAAGACCGTGGTGGTTATTGTAGATACCCATATACCTGAACTGGTGGCAGCGCCGGAAGTTCTGAGAAAGGCAAAAAAGAAAGTGGTCATCGACCATCATCGGAGAGCCAGCACCATGATTTCCGCGCCCCTTTTGACTTACATGGAGCCTTCCGCTTCGTCGGCGTCGGAACTGGTTTCTGAACTGGTTCAGTACTACGGCGGTGATGAGGAAATGAATGAACTCGAGGCGTCCTGCCTCTATGCGGGCATCGTGGTGGACACGAAGAACTTCGCCGTCCAGACCAGCGTCCGTACCTTTGATGCCGCCAGCTTCCTGCGCCGCTGCGGCGCCGATACGAAGCTGGTACACCGGCTGTTTGAAGAAGACATCAGCAGCATCCGCACCAAGGCGGAAATCCTGGCGGATATGAAGCTGGTGGATGGCACCATCGCCATCGCCTCCTGTCCGGAACATGTGGAGGAATCCCAGATACTGGCTGGTCAGGTGGCCGATTACCTTGTGACCATCAAGGAAATCCGGGCCAGCTTCCTCTTCTACTATACCGAAAAGGGGTTGTGCCTGTCGGCCCGGTCCGATGGTTCCATCAATGTGCAGGTGGTCATGGAAGCTCTGGGCGGCGGCGGCCATCTCACCGTAGCCGGTGCCCAGCTCGGTAAGGAAGGAAACCGGGAAGAAGCAGAAAAGACAATCATTGCGGAAGTCCGCAAACAAATAAAGGAGGAGAAAGAATGAAAGTCGTACTCTTACAGGATGTCAAAAAAATGGGAAAAAAGGGAGACGTTGTAGAAGTCTCCGACGGCTACGGCCGCAACGTACTGATCCGTAAAGGACTGGGCGTGGAAGGAACGAAGGGAAACCTGAATACCGCAGCCCAGCGGCAGGAATCCAAAGTATTCAAGGACAAGGTAGCCGCCGATGAAGCGGTCATCATGGCAGCCCAGCTGAAAAAGGTGAAAGTGGTCATTAAAGTCCAGAGCGGTGAAGATGGAAGAATCTTCGGTTCCGTCACCGGCAAAGACATCAGTGAAGCCCTGGAAAAACAGTATAAATTCAAACTGGAAAAGAAAAATATCCGCCTCAAGAACCCCATCAAGACATTGGGCGAATACGATGTGGAAGTCTGGGTACACCAGCAGGTGACCAGCACCGTCCACGTTTCCGTAGTGGCAGAATAAAAGAAAATCCCATGGCAGAAACCATGGGATTTTTTTATAGGAATGATTGGGAATTGTATTAAACAGGAGTGGGGGAATTGGAGATTAGGAATGAGGAATCAGGAATGAAGGTGGCGGCGCATCAGAATTATAAAGGCGCCGCATTACTGATGAATTAGCAGCAAAGCTGCCAAATATATCATCAGCGGCGCTATATGATTTGTGCGCCGCACAACCATTCCTCATTTCTCACTCCTCATTCCTGATTAATTTCTTGCTTCAGGTAAGGAAGATTTTCTCGGCTGTTTTTGGTTATCTCACCCATTCACAGACAGTCCTTCCCGTTTATGGTATAATAGTAGCGTAAATTGCGCGTGAATGAAGCGTATAGAACACTTTCCCAAGAGCAGCATGTGGGAATTCCGTACAGGAAGGAAGAATGAAACATGGCAACAGCAATGGTAATCGGTGCCCAGTGGGGCGATGAAGGTAAAGGCAAGATCGTTGATTATCTCGCCGCAAAGGCAGACGTAGTCGTCCGCTCCCAGGGGGGAAATAACGCAGGCCATACCGTAGTTACCGGCGGCAAGGCTTATCCGCTCCGCCTCATGCCCAGCGGCATTATGTATCCCGGCACCATCTGCATCATCGGCACCGGCGTCGTAGTGGACCCCAAGAGCCTTCTGGAAGAAATGAAACGGCTCGAAGACCAGGGAATCGATGCAAAGCATCTCCAGATTTCCACCCGTGCCCAGGTGGTATTCCCCTACCATATCCGTCTCGATGAAGCAGAAGAAGCCCGGAAGGGAAGCCATAAAATCGGCACCACAAAGAACGGCATCGGACCCTGCTATGCAGATAAGATCAACCGCATCGGCATCCGTATGTGCGACCTCATGGACAAGGAAACCTTTGCGGAAAAACTGAAATACAATGTGGCCCAGAAGAATATGCTCCTGGAAAAGCTCTATGGCATGGAAGGCTTCGACTATGAAACCATGCTGGACGATTATCTCGGATACGCTGAAAAGCTCCGCCCCTATGTGACCGATACGAACTACACCGTGCAGACCCTGGTACGGGAAGGCAAGAACGTCCTCTTCGAAGGCGCCCAGGCTTCCATGCTGGACTGCGATAACGGTACCTATCCATTCGTTACTTCTTCCCATCCTACCGCCGGCGGCGCCTGCATCGGTGCCGGCATCGGACCTCATATGATGCAGAATATTTTCGGCGTGGTGAAAGCATACAGCACCCGCGTAGGCCAGGGCCCGTTCCCCACGGAACTCCTGGATGAAACGGGAGACTACATCCGGAATACGGCCCATGAATTCGGCACTGTCACCGGCCGTCCCCGCCGCGTTGGCTGGCTCGATACCCGGGCTGTCCGCTATGCCGCTGCCCTGAACTCCTTCGATTACCTGGCCATTACCCGCCTCGATATCCTGGATGACATGGAAGAAATCAAAGTCTGCACAGGCTATGAATACGAAGGCAAGGAAGTGAAGGAATATCCGGCGGACCTGAAGTTCCTGGAAAAGATTACCCCCGTATACAAGACATTCAAAGGCTGGAAACAGAAGATTTCCGGCATCCGTAATTATGATGAACTTCCGGCTCTCTGCAAAGAATACCTGGAAGGCATCTCCAAGCTCATCGGTGTACCTATCGGCATCGTATCCGTAGGCCCAAGCCGTGAACAGACCATCGTTCTGAAAGACGTATTCTGAGAATAATAAAAATTCCCGGAAATGGACATCCATTTCCGGGAATTTTTTTATGGGGAGTTTCCTGTGGAAGCGGCTCCGCCACACTTTCGGGTGACTCTACATACCTCGTCATTTCGAGCGGTGTAAGCATGCTGTATGACTCTTTCCCTAAGAATCGCTACAGCTTCGAGGAGCCCTGAAATCTTTCTTGTGTTCGGGAATACCGGGCTTCCCACAGCAGATAGCGTTGTAATACCGTCACAGTCATTTATCTGGGAGATTTCTCGACTCTCTCTCACATACGATTCTTATGTTTTCTCTCACTCCGACGCTTACCACCGCTCGAAATGACGTTAAGGGGAATATAGTCACCGGGAGTGATAACGGTATTTCTGAAAAATGACCCTTCCCACACCCCCGTCATTTCGAGCGGTGGTAGTATGCTGAGTGACTATGTTGATAAAAATCGCTACAGCTTCGACGAGTCGAGAAATCTTTCTTGCGGTCGGGAGTATTGGGCTTCCGGTGCGGCGAAGTCGCGGCCAGGAATCAAAAGGCGGCGCTTCCAAATCTGTGCGCCGCCACCACCATTCCTAATTCCTAATTTCTGATTTCTCATTCCTGATTTTTCCGCACCGGCACCACTACTTCCTTGCCACCGCTCCAACGGCGAGGATGATGAGTACCATACCCAGGAGCTGCCAGAAGCCGAAGAGGAGGCTGAAGATGAAGAAAGAGAAAATGATGGAGGAAAAAGGTTCCAGGGCGGAAATAATGCTGGCTTCCGCCGGCTGGATATAAGCCACGCTTCCCAGGTAGAGGACGAAGGAACAGATGGTACCGAAGATGACCACGTATACAAAGGCCAGCACCGTATCCATGTCCAAGACGCCGGTGAAGGGGGTAAGGAAGGCGACAGGCATCATGAAAAGGGAAGCAATGAACATGCCCCAGCCCACCACCTCCGGCGCCCCGTATTTCTTGATAATCCTCACGGGCTCCACGGTGTACAGAGCACAGGCCAGGGCACTGACGAGACCCCAGAAAAGAGCTTTTTCCGATATGGCCAGAGAATGGAAATTGCCGCCGGTGGCGATGAGGGCAGTACCGGCTACGGCGAAGAGGGTGCAGAAGATTTCTTTTCCCCTGGGCAGCCGTTTCTCAGAAATGCAGCACCAGAAAATAATGAGGATAGGCATGAGGTATTCCAGAATAGTGGCGGTGGGGGCATTGCTGTACCGGATGGAGGCAAAGTAACAGTACTGGGTGCCCAGCATGCCGAAGGCGCCGAATATGAGAAGGGTGAGCCGGTCTTTTTTATCTTTCCAGATGGAAAAAACATGGCCCTTCAGGAACTGGGCGATGAGGACCAGCAGCACTCCGGCAAAAAAGAGTCGGAAGAATGTAAGCCATTCCGGGGAAATGCCCTGGTTAATGAGGAGAAACTGTCCCGCAATGCCGCTGGAACCCCAGAGAATGGACCCCAGGGACGCAGAAAGGATCCCCTTTTTTCTGTCAGCTGTCATGAAAAAACCTCCTTATGATAATAAGGTATCATAAGGAGGTGATATATGACAATTTCAATTTATCGAGTTGTTGGGGCAGGTATTTTGGCATGCTGACGGTTGGAGTCATAGCCTTGAGCTGGATACAAAAGGCAGGTGCTTTTATGGGCAAGGCTATGAGCCAACTTATCCAGCCTTGAGCACTCAGTACTTCCCTGGCTCAATGCTCATGGCTATGACTCTAACCGCAATCAGTGCTTCCCTGGGCAAATTTCCAGCAGCGCACCGCAGTTTTACAGTACTTTCTTATTTTCCGGGCCCGGGGTGGTGACGATGATGGTTTCCGGGGTGACCGTCAGGATGCCTTTGCAGGTGGCAGCACCGTGGAACATGTCTTCCACAATCTTCTTGTACTTGTCCACCAGGACGCCGCTTGTGGTGTAAGAAGCGGTGCCTTTGATCTGGTATCCTTCAAGTTTCTTGTCATCGTACACGGAAATGGCGATGGAACCATTATTTCCGGCAATATTCTTCAGCGTGGTATCCAGGAAGACATCGCCAATGACCAGCTTTCCATCCTCTGTGACCTCTTTGAAGGCTACCGGTACCACATTGGGCTTGTTATCGAGGCAGGTGGCCAGGTCCCACATATGGTTTTCAAGCAGTTCTTTTACATTCTTATTCATCTCATAAACTTCCTTTCAAAAGTAATCAAGGAAGCGCGCTTCTGTAGTTCTTGAACTGTACATAGCATACAAAAAATCCTCGCCCTTTTAAAGTAGTTATGAAATTTATGAGAAACTCATAAATTTCATAGTACTCCGGTGAGGAATTCTTTTAAAAAGTTTTATTGGGGGAAACGGTAGTCACATTTCTCACACTGCCGCATGACGTGGTCTGTTTTTCCCTTTTGGAACTGGCCGGACCAGCGGCAGATGGACTGGAGAATGGGAATCACCGACTTTCCCCGGTCTGACAGGGAATATTCTACCCTTGGCGGGATGACGTTATAGGATTTCCGGAGAATCATGCCGTCGGCGGTGAGTTCCTTCAGGGAATCCGCCAGTACCGCGTCGGTGACATTGACCATTTCCTTTTTCAGCTCTCCGTAGCGGAGGGTGCCTGTTTCATTCAGTACGCAGAGGATACGGGATTTCCATTTTCCTCCGAATACCTGGAGCCCTTTTTCCAAAGGACAGCGGATATCTTCTTCCAGTTTTTTATGATACATAATACTCCTTCCATTCGGGGGCTTCTGCATGCTTGTGTACAGAGCCACTCGCACGGGGCTGCTGGCTCCTGGTGTTTTTCCTCAGGAACATTTGTATTAATGATTGACGTTAACCTGAGCGTATTACAATTTGGTATCTTACGGATACCGGCATTCATTGCAGCAGACTCTGTACCCAAATCGTCATCTCGAGCGGTAAGCGCCGTAATGACGGGAAATATAAAAGTCGAATGTAAGAGAGAGTCGAGAGATCTCCCGGAAAAATGTCTCTATCGGCCTTACAATACTGACAATGGTTAAAAATCCTTAGAAAATCTGACTCTGCGAATGAATCAGCGCTTCCTTAACGCGAATATGCCTGAGATGAATCTCCGAAGCCCCTGCACAAATGATCCTCTCCATGAACATGCAATAATCTCCCCATACCTTCATGCCCTGGCCAGGACGATGCAGATGAGGCCGGCCACGAAGAAGAAAATATACGCTGGCAGCCGGTAGTCCGTGTAGAAGGAATCTTCCTCCCGCTCCACTTCTTCATAGGGCTTTGCATGCATTCCTTCATAATAGCTTTCCGGGATGAGACCTTTATAGAAATCGGCCAGGTACTGGGCATAGTCCAGGGTTTCCTTCGAAAAAAACCAGAAAACCGGCGTATACAGGGGAACTTCATCCTTTCCGGAAAGGTAGGACAGCACCTCGGTGGTGAAACTCTTCAGGGCTGCATCGGGGCTGTCTGTATCCCGCTCCGCCTTTTCCGCCATCCTGTTGAAACGGTCGTGGAGAGCTTCGATTTTCTCCGGGGAATACAGGGTCTCCAGGTGGTCCGGCAGCAGGGAAATATCTCCCACCCCCCGGCCGGGGTCCGCTTCTTTTTTTATGAATTCAGGGAAAGATTCATCAATCCTGTCGAAACCGGTATAGAGGCTGAGAAGGGGCGGATAATCCCGGGCATAGGCTTTCAGGACGAACCGGGCGATGTAAAGGCGGAAAACGGAGTAATCCGCCAGGAACCGGCACCAGTGGGGCCGCTCCCGATCGTGCATGATGATGCTCTTCCTTTTCAGGAAAAGCCGGAAAATCATGTGGAGCCCGTAGCTCCCCTGGGGCTTGGCCATGTAAGAAAAGAAAGCCCGCTGGGCAGCGGTAATTCCCATATTGACCAGGTAATTATCCATATCCACAGCGGACCACTCCCTTCTTTTTATCGTATGTCCCCATTGTATTCTAGCCATTCCTTTTTTGGTAGCCCGGGAATGGGGATTTCTTTCTCCTACAGGAGGATGAGACAGCTCAGGGCGAGGCCGGTGAGGAAGGCGAGAAGGGAAGAATCCGCCAATCCTTCGGAGCCGGAAGCAAAGGAAATGACCGGCGTCAGGGTATAGGCACGCCGCGTAATTTCCCGGGGCGTGAAACTGCAGAGCTTTTTATGGAGGAAAGCGAGGTAATGCCGGGTTTCTTCCATGAGAAGGGAAACCTGCTTCTCAGACAGATGGATATTCCGGGCTTTGGCGATGGCCTGGAGGAGAAATAGGGGATCTCCATCTCCGTGGAGGGTCCGGAAGAAATGGAAACGCCGGTCCACGGAGTCCCGGTCCAGATAATGGGCCCGGCTTCCGGCGAGCAGGAAGGAGCCATTCAGCGCCCGACGGACGGAAAGGGCGCGGAGAACATCCGGGAAATGGGACAGGCTCTCTTCCATTCCTTCTACCAGGGCCTCCAGGCAGCCGAAGCCGCTTTTGAATGTCCGGATTTCCCGCTCCGCCAGATACAGGCGGAGCAGCACGTAGTCCCAGAAAAAGGAATCCGGCAGCTTCTCACTTTCAGACAATAAACCGTCGGAACCGCAAAGGAGGGGATACAGGTCGCTGCCCTTGGCGGGAGAAGTGAATGCCAGCAGTGCTTCCTCTACCAGGGAGGCACCTTCAAGTTGGAGATACTCTCTATTGTTCATTCTCCTTTCCTCCTGTCAGGGAACGCAGGATTTATTTGTGACTTACTTGCATATCATTATAAAGGAAAATCATGCATAAAATATAATAGAAAATATTTATTATAATATATAGATTATGCTAAGCATCTTACAGGCAGTAAAACGCATCTTGCAGGAGAATTTTCTCCCTGTATTCAGTATAGTAGGAAATAATTAATAATAAAAATAGGATATAATCATTAAACATATAAATAGTTGTGATAAGTATATGGGACGTGCAGGAAAATCAGGAATGAGGAATTAGGAATGAGGAATGGTTGTGGCGGCGCATAAATAGGGAAGCGCCGCCTTATGATACATGACCGGGGTTCACTGCTGATTCTGTTTTTGTTGGACGTCTGGAGTCTCCACTACCGTAAGCATGCAGGCCCTTGGAGAAGGGCCGCGCCAAAGGCGCAGGATGGATTGAAGGGATAGAAAGAGGGACTAAAGAGTAACGGCTTCGGCGAAGTGGCGCAAGGGGAACGGACTTCGTCCGAGGGGAAGGTGGCGGCGCACAATTCATAAGGCGGCGCTCTATGAATTGTGCGCCGCCACAACCACTTCTCACTCCTCACTAACGGCCGGAAACTTTTGCGACTGAGCAGGCAAAACTGCATGTACCTTATCTTGCCTTTATGTTTTCTTTCGTGTAGCATAAGAAGTGAGAAACAGAACATCAGTCATACAGGGAGGAAAGCCATGGATAAGTTAGGAAAAAAGAAGGTCTCCATTTTCCTGCAGGGAGGGGAGGAAGGATTCACCATCCATTCCGATGGAACGGAAGAAGAGACAAAGTATATTCTTCTGGCGGCGGCCTGCTATATAACGGGCATTCCGGCCCACCATGTGAAGGATGCAGAGGCGTTCCTGACGGTCCTTGGCCGGGAATATGGAGAAGAGGAAAAAGGAACCATCTGCCACTGAAGGTGAAGAAGAAAGGAAATCCTATGGAGCGGAAAGAAGCATTGATTAACGTGGAGACCCTGGGTGATGGGCAGGTGGATATACGAATTAACGAAGAACAGTATCATTTCATCATGACATCCCTGTCCCAGGCCATGTGCGGCGCCTTTGATGTGGCCGGAGAACATGAAGAGGAAGTATTCCGTACCATCCGGGCCATGGTGGAAGAGGACCAGCGGCGGCGGGCAGAGGCGGAAGAGAAAGACCCGCTGCCTCCGATGCTCTTGAATTGAGGAAAGGAAATCACCATGGAAGAGTGGCAGGTAACAAAAAAAGAAGCAGGCCTCAGGCTGGACCGGTATCTTCAGGAAAAGAAGGGCTGGCCCCGTTCTTTTTTTATGAAGGCCCAGAGAACGAATAAGATCAAAGTGAACCGGAAAAAGGAAGATCCCTCCTACCGCCTGGCCGAAGGGGACCGGGTCATTTCCTTTGTGCTGGAGGAAAAGAAGAAGTCCCTGCCACCGGTGGACGTTCTTTACGAAGATGACCATATCCTGGCAGTGAACAAACCGGCGGGGCTCCTGTCTCTGGACGTGACGGGAAAAGAAAAGGATACTCTTCTTGACCGGGTGAATGGTATGCTGGCAGGAAAGGGACAGGGAGCTGCCTATCCGGTGCACCGCATCGACTTTAATACGTCCGGCATCCTTCTCTTTGCCAGAGACGAAGAGACCGGCCATATCCTGGATCGCCTGATTAAAGAACGGAAAGTGAAGAAATCCTATCTCTGTGTGGTGCGGGGCAGCCTCCAGCCGCCGGCGGGGCGGATGGAAAATTATATTTTCAAGGATGCCCGGAAGAACAGGGTCTACGTGACGGAAGACCCGGTGAAAGGTGCCAGGACCGCCATTACCGATTATGAGACAAAGGCCTTTGGCCGTGGCCTGTCTCTTGTGGAATGCCGCCTTCTCACCGGCCGTACCCACCAGATCCGGAGCCAGATGGCCCATGGGGGACATCCGCTATTAGGGGATGACAAGTACGGGTCCAAAGAGTGGAACCGGAAAATGGGGGAGCGCCGGCAGCTTCTCTGTGCTTTCCGGGTCACCTTCTCCTTCGGTGAGGAGGCGGGCCCCCTGTCTTACCTGTCCGGCAGGACCGTCACCATGGACCGCATCCCCTTCGTGGAACGGTATTTCAAGGGATATCGGTGGTGATGTTTTTCTCTTTATCAATTCGGGAGTGGCTGGTATGAGGCCACTTCTTTTATTTGCCCCTTTTATCCCATATTTGACTGGAAAATCAGTGAAATTCGGTATAAAATAGAAACACTATTACCATAAAGCACAGAAGCCCCTCTTTTTCAGAAATTGGCGGGGCTTTGGCCTGCTTTAAAAAGGAGCTTCTTCAATGGAAAATCGCGACAGTTTCAAATCTCGCCTGGGGTTCCTGCTCGTCAGTGCAGGATGTGCCATCGGCATCGGCAATGTATGGAAATTCCCCTACATTACCGGCGAATACGGGGGAGCCGTATTTGTCCTTTTTTATCTCTGCTTCCTCGTCCTCATGGGCATCCCCGTGATGACCATGGAACTGGCCGTGGGCCGGGGCAGCCGCAAGAGTGCGGTACAGGCCTACAGGGCACTGGAAAAGCCCGGCAGCCACTGGCACATTCATGGCTGGTTCTGTATCGCCGGCTGCTACCTCCTCATGATGTACTACACCACCGTATCCGGCTGGATGCTGGGGTACTTCTGGAAATTCCTGACCGGCACGTTCCAGGGCATTACCCAGGATGCCATTCCCGTCGTCTTTACCGCCATGCTGGGAAATCCGCTGGAAATGGGTATTTTCATGGCTCTTACCGTGGTCCTTGGCTTCCTGGTCTGCGGGCTGGGACTCCATAACGGGGTGGAACGGATTACGAAGGTCATGATGGCCTGCCTCCTCATCCTCATCGTAGTGCTGGCGCTTCACAGCCTTTTCCTGAAAGGCGGTGAGCCGGGACTGGAATTTTACCTCCTGCCTGACTGGAACCGGGCGGTGGAAGCGGGCATCGGCAACGTGGCCGCTGCTGCCATGAACCAGGCCTTCTTCACCCTGTCTCTCGGCATTGCAGCCCTTGAAATCTTCGGAAGCTACATGGCCGATGATTTCACCCTCACCGGGGAAGCGGTCCGCATTACGGCCCTCGATACCTTCGTGGCTCTCCTGTCCGGACTCATTATTTTCCCTGCCTGCTTTGCCTACAACGTGCATCCGGACCAGGGACCGTCCCTTATCTTTATTACCCTGCCGAAAATTTTCACCGACATGACTGCCGGCCGGCTCTGGGGCACCCTGTTCTTCGTCTTCGTGACCTTCGCTTCTTTCTCCACGGTGACTGCGGTCTTTGAAAACCTCATCGCCTGTGCCATGGATAACTTCGGCTGGAGCCGTAAAAAATCGGTACTCATCAACCTGGCTGCCGTATTCATCCTTTCCATCCCCTGTGTCCTGGGGTACAATGTACTCTCCGGCGTCCATTTCATTGGAAACAGGGATGTACTGGACAGCGAAGATTTCCTGGTCAGCAATATCCTTCTCCCCGGCGGCGCCCTGGTGTACCTTCTGTTCTGCGTGACAAAATACGGCTGGGGATTTGACAATTATATTGCGGAAGTGAATAAAGGCAGCGGCCTGAAGATGCCCCGCTGGATCAAGCCATACCTGCAGTTCGTCCTGCCCCTCCTGATCCTCGTCATCCTGATTCGCGGGCTGATGTGAGGGATCTATGTATACCTGAAGAGTGAAGCCATAGGGTTTCACTCTTTTTTTACGCTATTTTACAAAAAGAGGAAATAAAGTACATAAGAATATATCCCTGCTCCCTATTAAGGTGTCATTATTTCATGAAATACCTTGACTTTCCAATTATAAAGGTATACTATAAACTTGCTGATACGAAAAGAGTGTACAAGAATTTCACTTCTTACATTTCTTATCTTCATACCTTAAGGAGGGCTATGATGGACGCAAGAGAGAATGCTTATGTTTTATGGTTTGATGAACTGCACCGGAAAGATGTAGCTCTGGTTGGGGGCAAATCTTCTTCCCTTGGTGAACTGACCACTTCCACCGGGGTTCCTGTTCCCTATGGCTATGCAACCACTGCCCATGCTTACCGCTATTTCATGGAAACCACAGGACAGAACAAAAAGATTCATGAACTGCTCCAGGATCTGAAGGATGTTGAAGATTCCGTAGAACTTCATGAAGTCTGCACAAAGATTCGTGAAAGCATTGTATCTGCTGAAATGCCGGCTGACCTGGCCAAGGCTATCGGTGATGCATATGAAGAACTGGCTAAGAAAGTCAATGAAAAGGATCCCTATGTGGCTGTCCGGTCTTCCGCTACCGCAGAAGACCTGCCGGATGCTTCCTTCGCAGGCCAGCAGGATACTTACCTGAATGTCACCGGCCGTGACATGGTTATCCGCAAGGTGAAGGAATGCTACGCTTCCACATTCACCGACCGCGCTGTGTACTACAGAGCAAAGAAACATTTCGACCATGAAAATGTAGCCCTTTCTGCAGCTGTCCAGATGATGGCTGACTCCAAGGTGGCCGGCGTCATGTTTACCGTGAACATTGCCAACGGCGATGATTCCTGCGTCATGATTGAAGGTTCCTGGGGCCTTGGGGAATACGTGGTACAGGGTACTGTCACCCCGGATAACTTCATCGTCAATAAAGCGGACCTTACCATCAAATCCCGCATTGTCAATGAAAAGTCCATTGAACTTGTCCGTAAACCCGGCGGCGATGTAGAAGAAAGAAAGGTACCGGAAGAACGTGCCAAAGCACAGGCGCTTACCGATGACCAGGTCGTAAAACTCGCCTCCTACGCAAAGGCCATTGAAAAACACTATGGCTGCTACATGGATATGGAATGGGCTGTAGACCACCAGGACCGCATCTGGATTCTCCAGGCCCGTCCGGAAACCGTATGGTCCAAGAAGAATAAAGAAAAGAAAGCAGGTAATGAAGAAGTGAAAATGACAACTGATCATAAAGTACTGGTCAAAGGACTTCCGGCAAGCCCGGGAATGGCAGCAGGCAAGTGCCACGTTATTACAGATCCAAAAGACATCGATGAATTCCAGGATGGCGAAGTCCTCGTCACCACCATGACCTCTCCGGACTGGGTACCGGCCATGAAGAAAGCCGTTGCTATTGTCACTGATGCCGGCGGCATGACCTGCCATGCATCCATCGTTTCCCGTGAACTGGGCATCCCCTGCGTAGTCGGCACAAAGAGCCGCAGCGTGGAAGCCACCAAAGTACTGAAGACCGGCCAGGACATCACCATCGATGCTCAGAACGGTATCGTCTATGAAGGCATCGTAGAAGACCTGGTTAAGAAGAATGAACCGGCTGCTGCCGCTGGTACGGCAGGTGCCACCGTTGTGGCTGCTGAATACTTCGCACCCACCGGCACCGGCGTCATGATGAACCTCGGCGATCCGGACCTGGCTGATAAATATGCAAGCCTTCCCTGCGACGGCATCGGCCTCATGAGAGAAGAATTCATCTGGACCACCTTTATCCATGAACATCCGCTGTACCTCATCGAACAGGGCAAACCGGAAAAGGTCATCGACATGCTGGCAGAAGGCATTTCCAAAGTATGCCGGGCACTGGCTCCGCGGCCTGTGGTTCTCCGGTTCTCCGATTTCAAGAGCGGCGAATACAGAAACCTCAAGGGCGGCGACAAGTATGAACCGGTAGAACCGGCTGACCTCCTCGGCTGGAGAGGCGCTTCCCGTTACTATGATCCGAAGTACACCGCCGCATTCCGCCTCGAACTGAAGGCAGTAAAGAAAGTCCGTGAAGAATTCGGCCTGAAGAACCTGAACTGCATGATTCCATTCTGCCGCACCGTAGCAGAAGCAGCTAAGGTTACCGCCATCATGAAGGAAGAAGGACTGGAAAGAGGTCCGGACTTCAAACTGTTCCTCATGGCTGAAATCCCGTCCAACATTATCCTGGCTGACCAGTTCAACCAGTACATCGATGGCTACTCCATCGGCTCCAACGATCTGACCATGCTCATCCTTGGCTGCGACAGAAACAACGACACCGTTTCTTCCCTCTTCGATGAAAGAAACCTGGCCATCAAGAGAGCCATCCGCCACCTGATTGCTACCGCCCATAAAGATGGAAAGACCGTATCCATCTGCGGACAGGCACCGTCCGTATACCCGGACTTCACTGAATTCCTGGTAAAGAGCGGCATCGACTATGTATCCGTCAACCCGGATATGGTAAAGGCCACCAAGAGAAACGTAGCCCGCATTGAACAGAGACTTATGCTCGATGCAGCTACCGGCAGGGGACTGAAAGAAGTAGAAGACTACACCTGGTAACAGGGACTTCCTGCTGTTCTCCCGCTACGTGAACAATTCCGGCATCCGGGGCTGCGAGAGCAGTCCCGTTTTGCCTTAATAAGGGCAGATACCATGTTTTATTTCCTGTACCATGCCCTGCTGATTGCAAGAAAGGAGAAAAGATGCAGCTTACCAGCCGCCAGAAAGAAATCACCCGTATTGTCCGGGAAAACGGACCGATTACGGGAGAAATGATAGCAGAGCGACTCCACGTGACTCGAAGCGCCCTGCGCGGGGATCTGGCCGTCCTTCTCTCCGGAGAAGTCATTGCGGCGAGACGAAGACTGGGCTATTACTACCTGGGAGGCGGAGAGGATCCTGCGGCTGCGGAAATCCGTTCCTGTACGGCGGAGGACTGCATGTCCCGGCCCGTCCTTGTCAATGCGGATTCCAATGCCTATGATGCAGCGGTCCTTCTCTTTACAGAAGATATCGGCACCATTTTCGTGGGCGATGTAGATGATGTCCTGGGCGTCGTATCCCGTAAGGATCTCCTGAAAGCGGCCATGGGCAGGGAAGACCTGGCAAAGGTTCCCATTTCCATGGTCATGACATCCAGGTCAAAAATGATTTATGCGGAACCCCAGGATGACATGGTGTCCATTGCCCAGAAACTGATTGACTATGAAATCGACTGCCTTCCGGTAGGTACGTTTAAAGATGTGAATGGGGAAAAGAAATTCCAGCTGAAAGGCCGGATTTCCAAGACCAATATTACCCGCCTCTTCCTGGAACTGGGAAGAGGGAAGAGATAAAGGAGGCAGACCCTTTTGAGTAAAATCCCTGAAGTTTATGTTGTTTCCGATTCCCTTGGCGATACGGCGGAAAGCGTGGCTAAGGCCACTATCAGCCAGTTCGATGAAAATATCGATGTCGTCAGAGTTCCTTTCATCCGCCATGCGGAACAGGTGGAAAAAGTGGTAGAAGAAGCGGCGGAACACCATGCCGTGGTCTGCCATACCCTGGTGAGCCCTGAACTCCGGCAGACCTTTGAAAAGATTGCCGAAGCCAAACATGTACGGTATGTGGATATTCTGGGTCCCATGATGGACATGGTAGGTACCATTACCACCTCGAAGCCCCGGATGAAGCCAGGCATCATCCATAAGCTGGATGAAGAATACTTCAAGAAAGTGGAAGCCATCGAATTCGCCGTCAAATATGATGACGGCAAGAATCCGGCGGGCTTTGCCAAAGCCGATATAGTGCTCATTGGTGTATCCCGTACATCGAAGACCCCTCTTTCCATGTACATGGCCCACAAGAAGTATAAAGTGGCCAACCTGCCTCTGGTGCCGGAAGTACCGCTGCCGGAAGAAATCTTCCATGTGCCGCCGTACCGTATCATCGGCCTCATTATTGATCCCTACAAGCTGAATACCATCCGCGCTGAACGGATGAAGGCTCTGGGATTCTCCGGATCTGCCAACTATACGGATATTGCCCGCATCCAGGACGAACTGACCTATGCGAAGGAAGTCATGCGTCAGCTTCACTGCCTGGTCATCGATGTATCCAACAAGGCCATCGAAGAGACAGCAAGCCGCATCATGGCCATTATCCAGAGAAACAAAGAACTCTACGGAGACAAATACTGATGAACCAAAAAGCAGGCCGAAGGGTCTGCTTTTTTTACAGACCAGTCCGGAGACTATTCGATATTTCAGTTTGTCGAGCTGTTAGAGTGAGCGGTTTGGCATGCTGTTGGATAGAGTCACTGGCACGGGGCTGCTAGGGAAGCACTGATTAAATCGTTGTCAGATTTCATTCTTGGATTTTTATGCAATGCGAGGAATAACTCGACGCGAATAGCGAGCTATTTAAGGAGAGTTATGACGAAGCAGTGCATAAAAATCCTTATAAAATCTGACTCTGCGAATTAATCAGCGCTTCCCTAGCTGTTAGCTTCTAGCTGCCAGGAAATCTGTTCCGCCTGCGGCGCTTCTCATCCGATATTTCCGTCAGTCATTCGTGCCGTAGGCTGTAGAGCCTTCCTGGAAGCTAGCGGCTAGAAGCTAGAAGCCCCCACACGAATGACTCCATCTATCAGCACCGCTCTAACAGCTCGATAAACCGCAATAGTTCTTTCCTTCCTGCCATTCTGCCGTATATCTGGGACCATACTCTTCGGGAATCTTCAATTCCCTGTGGCGAAATCGGCAAAAATGTGGTATTATCTATCCGTACGTATTCGTGCATGGGGCTTTGACCCCGCTTTGCGGGTGTAGTTCATCGGTAGAACGCCAGCTTCCCAAGCTGGACAGGAGGGTTCGACTCCCTTCATCCGCTCCAGACTTCTGAAGGACCTGAAGAGGTCCTTTTTGGTTGGCAGAAATAGACTCCTTGTGCCCTTTACGGAGCCCTGCAGCCGGTACTGGCCATGGGATATATGCCCTGTTACCCATAGGGGGAGAAAGCCGCTGCCTTGTGGAAAATGATATCTCTTTTACTACAATGAACTATGCATAAATAATATTACTTACCTCTATTAACAAATTGAAGGCAAAGTAATATGATATGGGATAGAAGCTGTATATACAGCAAATACTGAAAGGAGTAGATATCTATGAAAAAATTGACCATGGCACTGGCTGGCGCAGCTATCGCACTGTCCTGCGTAGCAATTGGTGTACAGGCTGCTGAACCCACCGCAGCAGGAGATCCCGGAAGAGATTGGCGTATTGCCCTCTACAACGCTGAAAAGAAAGGCGCTCCGGACCAGGACCAGAGTATCCATCTGACCGCTGCTGAAAAGGCAGAAGTTGAATCCAACAAAGACGCAGTCCAGAAGGCTGATGTGAACGACGTTCATCAGCAGGGCCGCGACTGGAGAATTGCCCTGAAGAATGCAGGCAAATAATCAGTAAGCACTGATGTATAGGAGCAGTCATAAAACCCTTCGGATTCCCCTCCGAAGGGTTTTATGATGGGAAATCCACTACCGGTCATGGGATAGACAGGCTCTGTGGTTTCCAGTATGATTACAGGTAGCCTTGGGATCATGGAATCCCCAGGGCCATTGATCAAAGGGGGACATTCCTATGGATATAAAATATTACGATATAGGGCTCAATCTCTTTTCCCGCTCCTTCCCGGACCCGGAAAAGATTATTTCCCAGGCCGAGAATGCAGGCATCCGGTGTATCCTGACCGGCTCCGACAGGGAGGAAAATGAACTGGTCAATGATTTCGTGAAGACCCATGACCTCTATGGCACCGCCGGTATCCATCCCCATGCTTCCGATACAGCGGAAGACCGGGATGTGGACAGGGTCCGGGAAATCATCCAATCCAATCCGCGGATTCTGGCAGTGGGGGAGACGGGCCTTGATTATGACCACATGTATGCGAAGAAAGAAAATCAGCTTCACTTCTTCAGGAAGCTCATTGACCTGGCAGAAGAACTCCATAAGCCTATGTTCCTTCACGAGAGGGATGCGGCAGAGGACTTCATCGATTGCTTCCGGGGGCATGAAGACCTGCCGCCGCTGTCTGTGGTTCACTGCTACACAGGGGACAAAGAAACGCTCCGGAAATTCCTGGACATGGGCTTCTACATCGGCATCACCGGCTGGATCTGCGACGAACGGCGGGGGGATGCCCTCCGGGATGCCGTTTCTATCCTGCCCCTGGACCGGGTGCTTGTGGAAACTGATGCGCCCTACCTTACCCCCCCCGGGGATTCCACCTGCCCAGGACCAATGTACCCCAGAATATTACCTACGTCGTAGAAACCCTGGCTTCCTATATGCACGTGACCGCAGAAGAACTCCGCCTCCATGCCCTGGAAAATACGGAAAAACTTTTCCATATCGGAAAGAATGGGGGGAAATAAAAAGGGCTTTCCCATAGAACCTCCCCGGATTATCCTCCTGCGCAGTTCCCTGGAAGGGGGCCGTGGCCTGACTTTCTGTAAAAAGGCAGAAACAGAAAAGTGAGATAACCATTCCCCTGCAGCCCTTCCACCACACTTCAGTATCATCTATCCCGGAAATCGGGCTGGGAATCTTTCCCTTCTGCCGGTACTATATAAGTGAGAGGTGAAAAGGCCGGAAAGAATTCCCTTTCTCCCGGATGCGCATATCCATGGAACCGGGGCCGGAAGGAAAGGATTTCCTCATATGATTTCCCCCTCTCCGGCGCGCTGAAAAATTCATATGACGAAGAGAAAAAGCTCAGCAGCATTACCGCCAGCAGCTCTCTTCACTGCAAACAGCAACTCCTGAGGAAAAACCTGTCAGAAATCATGAGTGGCAAAGGCCACCTGCTCTTCCCTGTGGGCACAGACATCCCATCCTGCGGTACCCCTGGCTTCATGGTGGAAGAAGATGGCCCCAGCCCCACCTTGCAGCGGCATTGGGACGAATCAGGAGTTTTTGTGTTGGAAGAAAAGATACAGGGCAGGAGCCCACGGGCCGGCATGGACGGCAGGGGCTCCTGCCTTTTGCATGGCCTTATACTCTTCACTTGAGGCGGCTTTAACTGCTATAATGGGGAAAATAACCAAAGGAGCACCGCCATGACGAAAAGAAATGTACCTGTCAAACTGAACGAAGTCTATACCATCCCCATCCGGGATCTGGGAATCCATGGGGAAGGCATCGGTTCTGTAGAAGATTTTACAGTCTTTGTCCCGGGAGCCCTGCCGGGGGAAATCGTGAAGGCTTCCATGGTGGTGGTGAAGAAATCCTACGCCCAGGGAAAGCTCATTTCCATCGAACAGGCTTCCCCGGAAAGGACGGTGCCCGAGTGTCCGGCATACCACGCCTGCGGAGGCTGCCAGATTTCCCATCTCGCCTATAAAGGACAGCTGGCAGTGAAAGAGCGGAGGGTAAAGGACGTGATGACCCGCATCGGCGGCTTCACGGAAAACAGGGTGCTTCCTATCCTCGGTGCAGCCCATCCCTGGAACTACCGGAACAAGATGGCCCTTCCCGTGGCCCAGGTCACTGGCGGACCTGTCCTTGGCTACTACCGGCAGGGAAGCCACCAGGTGGTGCCCATTGATGGCTGCCTTATCCAGGAAGAAGAAAATAACCGGGTTCTCCGCTTTGTGGAAGGCTTCATGACCCGCCACCATGTCCGGGGGTATAACGAAAAAAGCAGAAAAGGCGACATACGCCACATCATGGCCCGGGTAGGGGACAGGGGTGAAGTGATGGTGGTCATCGTCACCGCCACGGCAGTGCTGCCGTTCCAGGAACTGTGGGTGGAGGAAATGCAGAAGCTCCTGCCGGAAGTGGTGTCCATCTACCACGACGTGCAGTCCGGCCGGGGCAATGCCATTCTGGGCCCCGTCATCCATCACCTGTGGGGAAAGAAGACCCTTACCGCCTCCCTCTCTGGCCTGTCCTTCGAAGTATCCCCCTTTTCCTTCTTCCAGGTCCATAAGGAACAGGCCGAGGTCCTCTATGACCGGGCCCTCACCTATGTCAGCCTTTCCGGCGGCGAGACCGTCATCGATGCCTACTGCGGTACCGGCACCATTTCCCTGTGCCTCGCAAAGAAGGCGAAACGGGTCATCGGCATAGAAATCGTGAAGGAAGCCATTGAAGACGCGAAGAAGAACGCCGCCTTCAACCATATTGATAATGCGGAATTTTACGCTGCCGACGCAGGAAAGCTGATGCCGGAGCTCTACGAAAAGGGCGAGCGGCCGGATGTCATCGTCATGGACCCCGTCCGCGCCGGCTGCAGCGAAGACGTGCTGAAAGCAGCGGCCGCCATGGAGCCCGCCCGCATCGTCTACGTGTCCTGCAACCCCGCCACCTTTGCCAGGGATGCGAAAATCCTCGCCGCCCTGGGCTATGAAACAAAAGAAGTGCAGCCGGTGGACATGTTCCCTCAGACCATGCATGTGGAGACCGTGTCGCTGCTGGTAAAAAAGGATACATAAAATATGGATTTACAGGAAGTAAAAAAGAGGTTTATGGATATCAGGAAGCAGTACCATGCCCTGGAGCGGCAGATACATAAGAAAGAATGGTCCACCGAAGAAGATGCCCTGGCTTTTCTGACCGATGCGGGCCTGGTGGGACGCCGGCCCAGTGACGATGAAGAAATGCTTCCCGCCAAAATAGGGGGAATGTGTCTGGTGGCTGGCCGTTTTAGCGGAACGGAGCGGTGGGGGATTCGTTGCTTACCGTTGTCCTGCTTTTTCTCTATGACCCTACCTCGTCATTTCGAGCGGAGGTAAGCGCCGGATTGTTGAAGAATATAAAAATCGTATGTGAGAAAGAGTCGAGAAATCTCCCGGATATATGACTATGACGGTGTTACAACTCCTGAGTTCGGGAGGAAAAGAACTGTAATCCCGAACACAAGAAAGATTTCGGGGCTCCTCGAAGCTGTAGCGATTCTTAGTGGTAGAGTTATACAGCATGCTTACACCGCTCGAAATGACGTTAGGAGGATAAAGTCATCAGAAAGATAATGGTATTTCTGAAAAATGACCCTCTCCGTTTATCGTCATTTCGAGCGGAGGTAAGCGCCGAAGTGACTGTACCTGTAAGAATCGTATGTGAGAAGGAGTCGAGAAATCTCCCGGATATATGACTATGACGGGGTTACAACTCTAATATCTTGGAGAAAATCCCTGTAATCCTGAAATCTCCCGGCTAAATGCCTGTGACGGTGTTACAGAGGAATGTTTGAATTGAGGAAGAAAATGGTGTTCCCGCGGCTTTGCCGCTGCTTACCTCGATCTCAATCTCGACCTCATTTTTCCCTTGCACTTACCGGAAAGATAGTATAGAATAATTTCATATTCATAAAGGCACCGATTCGAAGAGGAATCCCGTTGTGGGGTTCCTCTTTTTTCATTCCATAAAAGGAATATCCCAGATTGGTTAGATATGAATTAAAACGCATAAACATTCATTTTACCGGTTGCGGTGGAATCGGCCTTTATAGTATGCTAAGCATAACTATATTTCCGGCCCTGGGGATATGGCGGGGGAGAGAGGGTAAGGCAGAGGAAACACGGACACTCTTGCCATAGTTATTGTTCACTCCTTCGAAAATAGGGCAGGTTTTCCAATATATTTTCTAAAGGAGTGAAGATCTATGAAAAAGATTCTCGCACTCGCAGCTATCGCTGCACTCACCGCTGGCGTATCCGCATACGCAGCAAATCCGTTTTCCGATGTAACCCCTGATGACTGGGCTTACCAGGCCGTATCCGACCTCTCCGACCAGGGCGTTGTAGAAGGCTATCCGGACGGCACCTTCAAAGGTGAACGGAACATGACCCGTTACGAACTGGCTCAGATCATCGCCCGCCTCATGGCTAAAGAAGACCAGCTGAACGCTGAACAGCGTGCAACCCTGGACAAACTGGCTGGCAAATACGCTGACGAACTGGCCAACCTGGGCGTTCGCGTTTCCAACCTGGAAAAGAAAGTTGGCAACATTGCCTGGTCCGGCAACGCTCGTATGCGTTTCAACCAGAGCTACAAAGATGATGGCTCCGGCGATGCTAAGGATAAATGGGATGGCCGTATGAAGATCATCGCCAAGGCCCAGGTCAATGATTCCACCACCGTAACCGGTCGTCTCCGTTACGACATGAATTTCAAGGCAGCCGATAATCCGGACCATGTATGGATGGAAGAATTGAAAGTGAACCACCAGTTCGGTGATAACTTCGGTGTAACCCTGGGCCGTCAGGACCTGTTCCTTGGCCAGACCGGCACTGAATTTGATGATGAATTCGATGGTGCCATCGCTACCGCTGCTCTCGGCAAAGTCAATGTAGACCTGGGCTATGGCCGTCTGATTGCAGGACATCTTGGTGATCCCAGCAAAGAAGATACCAAGAATGATAACGAAATGTTCCTGGGCCGTGTCTATGGCGATGCAGGCCGCATTTCCTATGACGTAGAATACCTGGACGGCAAGGACTCCCTAGATGCCCGCCTCTTTGGTGCCGGCCTCACTGCCCGCCTTGGCGGTGACTTCAACGTATTCGGCGACTACTACAAGAACACCGAATACAAGGGTGACCCCTACACCTGGACCGCAGGCCTCGGCTATGGTCATGCTGACTGGAAGAAACCGGGCACCTGGGATCTCAGCGCTCAGTACCTCCACGCTGAAAAAGGCTCCTTCATTGATGATGCTACCTACAATGTAGTACCGGCAAGCGTTGTTGATACTGATGGCGGATCTGCTTCTGTTGCTAAATACTGGCTGGCTCAGGGCGATGTCATTCTCCAGAAGAACGTTAAGCTCCACGCTGAATATGCATTCGACGTAAAGACTGACACCGATACCGACTACGATGATCTCTGGTCCGTATCCCTGAACTACATCTTCTAATTCCATTAGAAGCACAAAAAGAAGTCCCTCCGGGGGCTTCTTTTTTATTTTGGGAAAACGACATTGGGACTCAATGGCGGCATAGCCGTGACCGGGCAGTCTCCCTTTTTCAAAGGGAGATGTCACGCCAGTGACAGAGGGATTCCGCTGGAACCAGCGGCGAAGCCGCAGTCAGGATTCATAAAGCGGCGCTACATGAATTGTGCACCGCCTCCACCACCCTGGCCGCAGGCCACAGCCTTGCCGTAAGGCAGAGCCATGTCCGGAGGACAGAGCCTCGGCCAAAGGCCGCTGCCTTCCCTTTTATAACCCGCCATGCCTTATAACTATATCGATTCTGTTGAATAACATACCATTCCATGGTATACTGATGTCACAGCACCTGTTCCGAGAGAAAGTGACCATCGTACAGTATGAAAAGTTGTATTTCTTTTCGGTCCGCTGTGAGATATTACCGCTGAACCATCGGACAATCGTATAAATTTCAGTGGAAAATTATAGGGAGAGAGAAGGCCCTGGCCGCCAGGCCATAGCCCTTTCTTCTCCCATTCTTCGAAAGGAAGGTATTTTCCTATGGCAAAAGCAGACATTCAGAATGAGTACGGCCTTTTCATTAATGGCGAATTTGTTCCCGCCGGCGATGGCACTACCTTTGACGCCCACAACCCGGCCAACGGCGAACGGCTGGCTTCCTTCGCTGAAGCTACCAAAGAAGACGTGGACAAAGCTGTGAAAGCAGCAAGAGCTGCCCTTCCCGCCTGGTCCAAGACATCTCCCATTGAAAGGCAGAATATCCTTTTAAAGATTGCAGACATCATTGATGCCAATGCAGACCATCTGGCACTGGTGGAAACACTGGACAACGGCAAGCCTATCCGCGAGACCAAGGCTGCCGATATTCCCCTGGGCAGCGACCATTTCCGCTACTTCGCCGGCTGCCTCCGGGCATGGGAAGGCTCTGCCACCATGCTCGATGACAATACCCTGTCCCTCATCCTCCATGAACCGGTAGGTGTGGTAGGTCAGGTCATTCCCTGGAACTTCCCCTTCACCATGGCATGCTGGAAACTGGCTCCGGCCCTGGCCGCAGGCAACACCATTGTCATTAAACCGTCCTCCCATACATCCCTGTCCCTCATGGAATTCACCCGTCTCATCCAGGACGTACTTCCGAAGGGCGTACTGAACGTAATCACCGGCAAAGGCTCCAAATCCGGCCAGTGGCTCCTGGACCATCCGGACCTGGATAAGCTCGCATTCACCGGCTCCACCGAAGTGGGCCACGGCGTATACCAGGCTGCCTGCGACAAGCTCATTCCTGTCACCCTGGAACTGGGCGGCAAATCCGCAAACATCGTATTCGACGATGCTGACCTTGCCCAGGCCGTAGACGGTGCCTGCAAGGGCATCCTCTTCAACCAGGGCCAGGTATGCTGCGCCGGCTCCCGCCTTTTCGTACAGGAAGGCATTTTCGATAAATTCCTGAAACACCTGAAAGCCACCTTCGAAAGCGTCAAGATCGGCGATCCTACAGACCCCTCCACCCAGCTGGGCGCCCAGATTTACAAAGCCCAGCAGGATAAAGTCCTGAAGTACGTACAGATCGGCATCCAGGAAGGAGCAAAGCTCATCACCGGCGGCGAACGGTACACCGAAAACGGCTGTGATAAGGGCTTCTTCATGAAACCGACCATCCTTGTCACCGACAACCCGAACGACCGGGTATGCCAGGAAGAAATCTTTGGACCGGTGGTTGTTGTCCAGAAATTCAGGACTGCCGATGAAGTCATCGCCCTGGCTAACGACAGCGTCTATGGCTTAGGCGGCGCCGTGTTCACAAAGAACATCAATACCGCCCTGAAAGTAGCCCGCGGCGTACGGACCGGCCGTATGTGGGTCAATACCTACAACGACCTCCCCGCAGGCGCTCCCTTCGGTGGCTACAAACAGTCCGGCATCGGCCGTGAAACCCACAAGGTCATCCTGGAACACTACAGCCAGCTGAAGAACATCTACATCAACCTCAAAGAAGGAGTCAGCGGCATGTACGATATCAAATAAGTAGTGCCTGTAAGAAAACCGGGACAGTGAGAAATCACTGGCCGCGGTTTTTTGATGCAGCAGGTGAGCATAGGACTCCACCGCAGGACAGTATCACAGCGGCAGGGCTGCGGGTACACTCGACCTCATCGTGTCCCATTCTTTTACTTTTTCTTGACCAATCGGTCAAAAAACCATATAATGAAACTATATAGTATACTATGTAATTAATCCGCGGGAATGCGGAGGAAGAAATGGGTAATCATCATATGGGAAATTACGAAGAAATCCTGGTCCGGAAGCATTTGAAAAGGACAAAAGCCAGGGTCATGATCATGAAAGTCCTGGACAAAAGCCTTCCCATGACGGCTGGAGAAGTGTATGAAGCGGTGCGGGGCAAAGACACCCGCCTCAGCCTGTCCACGGTGTATCGGAACTGCGAAGCCCTGGCGGAAAAAGGCCTGCTCCTACGCTCCACCATGCTGGATGACGGCCTTACCCGTTACGAATACGCCCAGGGCACGCCGGTACACCACGCCATCTGCCTCTCCTGTCACAAAATCTTTCCGGTGGACGTGGAACTGGAAAAGGGATACGAACGGTACATGGACAGGGAATACGGCTTCGAAGCGGTAGAACCGAGAGTAGAAATCTACGGCTACTGCAAAGACTGCCGGGCCAGCGGAAAAGACAAAGCTTATAAAGAAAAAATGGGACTGTAAAGAAAAGCAGCATCGGAATGGAGCGGCCATTCCGATGCTGCTTTCTTTATATTTAAATGGCGGTGAGTGCGTATAAAAATCAGGAATGAGGAATTAGGAATGAGGAATGGTGGTGGCGGCGCACAAATCAGGAAGCGCCGCCTTTTGAGTCCCCACTGCGGCTCCGCCGCCTTTTCTCCCACCGGTTGAAATGACGGGGGCGAGTAGAGTGGGCTTCAAGGAGACGGTTTCAGTATAATGATACTTTCCCTCTAGCGACGGCCGAGCCCTAAAAGGAAAGCGCTTTATTGTGCAGAAAAAGCGCCAACTTGGGCCCGGCTCGGAGGTCCTATGCAGGACCTCCGCATTTCGAGCGGAGGTAAACGCCGGATTGTTGAAGAACATAAGAATCGTATGTGAGAGAGAGTCGAGAAATCTCCCGGATATATGACTATGACGGTGTTGCAGCTCCTGAATCCGGGGGGAAAAGCCCTGTAATCCCGAACACAAGAAAGATTTCGGGGCTCGTCGAAGCTGTAGCGATTTTTGTCAGAAGAGTCATACAGCATGCTCACACCGCTCGAAATGACGAGGGGCGGAATCTGTCATTTTTCAGAAATACCGTTATTTTTCTGGTGGCTATATCCTCCTAACGTCATTTCGAGCGGTGGTAAGCGCCGGAATGAGGATAACTGTAAAAATCGTATGTGAGAAGGAGTCGAGAAATCTCCCAGGAAAATGCCTGTGACGGTGTTACAACTCTAATATCACGGGGAATGACCTGTATTCCCAAACGCAAGAAAGATTTCTCGACTCGTCGAAGCTGTAGCGATTCTTGACGGTAGAGTTATACCGCATTCTTCCACCGCTCGAAATGACGGGGTGTGGAAGATGATTATTTGCTGCTTACCGTTTTCCGGCTTTTTTTCTATGACCTTACCTCGTCATTTCGAGCGGAGGTAAGCGCCGGAATGAGGATAACTGTAAAAATAGTATGTGAGAAGGAGTCGAGAAATCTCCCAGCTAAATGACTATGACGGTGTTGCAGCTCCTGAATCCGGAGGAAAGCCCTGTATTCCTGAAATCACTCAGATGAATGCCTGTGACGGTGTTACACCCACTGACTGGCCAGGTTGATCCATTCGGGGTTCATTCTTTCGATAAGGGCAACCTTTTTGGCACGGGACCAGGATTTTAATTGTTTCTCTCGAAGGATGGCCTCCCTGATATCGTTGTACTGTTCAAAATACACCAGGGAATGCAGGTGGTATCGTTTCGTGAATCCGTCATTAACTTCAGAGAAATGCTCCGCATACCGGCGCCGGAGGTCATTGGTGACACCAATGTAAAGGGTAGTCTTTAATACATTAGTCAATATATACACGTATCCCATCATGCAGCCTCCTTTATTGCGAATTGCTGCCTGTATCATAGCAATTCCTGCCATGGCGGTAAACAGGAGGAAGGGGTCATTTTTCTGACATACAGTATTTATCCCAGATACTCCATCCCCTAACGTCGGCCGGGCCTGGAAAAATGCCTTTGACGGTGTGACAGCTCCTGAATCCGGAGAAAATCCCTGTATTCTCGAACACAAGAAAGATTTCTCGGCTCCTCGAAGCTGTAGTGATTCTTGACAGTAGAGTCATACGGCATACTACCACCGCTCGAAATGACGAGGGGCGGAATCTGTCATTTTTCAGAAATACCGTTATT
>OGXC01000284.1_pt1 | contig 44429 bp, 38 predicted proteins | sample 1576201 | NCBI WGS metagenome assembly OGXC01 (sample SAMEA3541562, study PRJEB24748) | human gut metagenome | biome: human gut; feature: human-associated habitat; material: faeces | place: China | collected 2012 | reverse complement strand
TTATTAATACCGGTGCACAAACCGTGGTTCCGCCAATTCCTGGAATTACCACCACGCCAGGAGTATATGACAGCACCGGATTACTTAATCTAAAAGAATTGCCTGGGCATTTAGGTATTTTGGGCGGCGGATATATTGGCGTTGAGTTCGCCTCTATGTTCGCTAATTTTGGCAGCAAGGTAACCATTTTAGAAGCAGCTTCGCTGTTTTTGCCTCGGGAAGATCGGGATATTGCTGATAATATCGCGACGATTTTACGCGATCAGGGCGTCGATATTATCCTCAATGCCCATGTGGAGCGAATCAGTCACCATGAAAATCAAGTGCAAGTGCATAGCGAGCACGCCCAACTGGCGGTGGATGCACTGTTAATAGCTTCCGGTCGTCAACCGGCTACCGCTTCGTTACATCCAGAAAATGCCGGTATCGCAGTAAACGAGCGCGGGGCAATTGTCGTTGACAAGCGATTACATACCACCGCAGACAATATTTGGGCGATGGGAGATGTTACCGGCGGGCTGCAATTTACTTACATATCACTGGATGATTACCGCATTGTACGTGATGAGTTACTGGGTGAAGGCAAACGTAGTACTGATGATCGGAAAAATGTGCCTTATTCCGTATTTATGACACCGCCCCTGTCCAGGGTTGGTATGACAGAAGAACAAGCCAGAGAGAGTGGTGCTGATATTCAGGTGGTGACATTGCCTGTAGCTGCAATTCCGCGTGCCAGAGTGATGAATGATACTCGTGGGGTATTAAAAGCGATTGTTGATAATAAAACCCAACGTATGTTAGGGGCATCACTGCTGTGTGTTGACTCCCACGAGATGATCAATATAGTGAAAATGGTGATGGATGCCGGGCTGCCTTATAGCATATTACGCGATCAGATATTTACTCATCCGTCGATGAGCGAATCACTCAATGATCTATTTTCATTAGTCAAATAAACTCAAAATCAGACGCCAGAACAAATATTCTGGCGTCTCAGAGAAAAGAATCTTATTAATTCTCTGTTACTCTATAACTTCTTAATCACTTCATTGATGGTATTTTATATGTTTAAAAAATCTGTTTTATTTGCAACACTATTATCTGGCGTTATGGCATTTTCCACCAATGCAGATGATAAAATAATTCTGAAACATATCAGCGTCTCGTCAGTATCAGCATCACCGACAGTTCTGGAGGATACCATTGCTGATATAGCCAGAAAATATAATGCTTCATCCTGGAAAGTCACATCGATGCGAATTGATAATAATTCAACCGCAACAGCAGTATTGTATAAATAAGGATGTTCACAATGGAAAAATACCTGCACCTGTTAAGTCGGGGAGATAAAATTGGCCTGACATTGATTCGTCTGAGTATTGCAATTGTTTTTATGTGGATTGGGTTATTAAAGTTTGTCCCTTACGAGGCAGACAGCATTACACCATTCGTCGCAAACAGTCCACTAATGTCGTTCTTTTATGAACACCCGGAAGACTATAAACAGTATCTGACTCACGAAGGCGAATACAAACCAGAAGCAAGGGCATGGCAAACGGCCAATAATACCTATGGTTTTTCCAACGGTCTTGGCGTCGTGGAGGTGATTATTGCTCTGCTGGTTTTGGCTAATCCTGTCAATCGCTGGTTAGGTTTATTGGGAGGACTGATGGCATTTACCACGCCGCTGGTAACACTCTCATTTTTAATCACCACCCCGGAGGCATGGGTACCCGCATTGGGTGACGCTCATCATGGTTTCCCTTATTTATCCGGTGCTGGTCGCCTGGTATTGAAAGATACTCTGATGCTGGCAGGTGCAGTCATGATAATGGCAGATTCGGCGCGGGAAACTCTTAAACAACGCAGTAATGAATCCAGTTCAACGTTAAAAACTGAATATTGATAATCCGAACACTGTCTGTTGTTCACTTTTTCAGGCGTCAGGCCCCCTTTCTGATGATGAAGCCTGACGCCATATTACCGGAGATATGACAGAGTGAAGATCAATATCACTCCCTGTTAAAAGGTTTTTGTCGTCTTAGGTAAAATACATGATTAATATCAATCATGTATTTTTACAGCAAGACAACCACGAACAAATTCAGGATTAAAATGTTTTACCGACTCCCCAACATAACCCAAATCAAGCGAACTAATTTGTGCCATTTCTTTATCTGTCAGTGAGAAATCGATTTTTGATGGGCATCTGCAATACTCTGAAGCAGACTATACGGAAAATTCCACTGTCAGTCCCTCCATTAGGCATGAACAATGAGTCTACGTTAAAACGTAACCTCAAAGTAGTATGTGGATTTTGATATCACTTATGCAAAAAATTCATTAATAATGTAGGACTGAAACCTCTCTATTTTCGGGGACAACGAAGCAGACGCTACCAGTGCTTTTGCCTTCGCCCTTGCTATTTTTGATACACTTAGGGCCCAGGGTATAACGAAAATGTGCGATATGACAAAGAATTAACGGAGAATGAGATGATCAGGCAGAAGATTCTACAGCAGCTCCTGGAGTGGATTGAGTGCAATCTTGAGCACCCTATTTCAATCGAAGATATCGCACAGAAATCTGGCTACAGCAGACGCAACATCCAGCTTCTGTTCCGAAATTTCATGCATGTGCCTTTGGGAGAATACATTCGCAAACGAAGGCTTTGTCGTGCCGCCATTCTTGTCCGGCTCACCGCGAAATCTATGCTTGATATTGCACTCTCTTTGCATTTTGATTCACAGCAGTCATTCAGCCGCGAATTTAAAAAGTTATTCGGCTGCTCTCCCCGTGAATACCGCCACCGTGATTATTGGGATCTCGCAAATATCTTCCCTTCTTTTTTAATACGTCAACAGCAAAAGACGGAGTGTAGATTAATCAACTTTCCTGAGACACCTATTTTTGGCAACTCATTTAAATATGACATTGAAGTGTCGAATAAATCACCGGATGAAGAAGTCAAACTACGACGTCATCATTTAGCCAGATGTATGAAGAATTTTAAGACGGATATCTATTTCGTTTCCACGTTTGAACCGTCAACAAAATCGGTCGATTTGCTCACGGTTGAAACTTTTGCTGGTACGGTATGTGAATATGCTGACATGCCAAAAGAGTGGACAACGACCCGAGGACTTTATGCCTCTTTCCGTTATGAAGGAAACTGGGAAAATTATCCTGACTGGGTGCGTAACATCTATCTGATAGAGTTACCTGCCAGGGGGTTAGCCAGAGTGAACGGCAGCGATATTGAGCGCTTTTATTACAATGAAGATTTCGTAGAAAAGGATGGCAATGATGTTGTTTGCGAAATTTTTATTCCCGTTCGTCCGGTTTAGTTGGTCACTATCTCTTATTGAGTTTTATCCTTGCCTGATACTATTTAATCAGTATCAGGCAAGGTATTCAGTGAATAATGGCGTTGAATATTTCAACACCATTATTCTTTATTAGATCGTAACTTTCATACTATTCAAATTATGGCATCTCCTCCTCGCCATTTTCAGTCTCTGCAGCAACGGCGTTAATTGTCACCTTCACAGGCGTCATTTCGTACCCGCCATACGTCAGTGCGTTGAATGTGAACGTATAGACACCTGGCTTGCTGGTACTAAATGTACGCGTGATTTTCCCACCTGAGAAATGGTCAGCCTTCGACGGCAGGAATTGATAATCCTTCTCCGTCACTCCTTCCGGAGCCTCAATGTCGACCCACATACTTCCTCCTACGGGATTGACTCCCGCCATCAGGGTAACCGTCATTGTTGCAGTAGTCTTCCCGTCCGCCACCAGAGAATCTACACGTTCTGGAGATGCGGCGAGCACCGCGTTTTTATCATCCGCGACGAATTTAGATTCAGCAGTTTTCGTCGATACCTGACCGTTGGCCTGTTCCACTTTCGCCGTGAGTGTATATGTCGCTGCGATAGTGGTAGAGCCGGTGAAAACAGCCTGTCCTTGCTCATTAGTTTTCGCCGTCCCTTTAGGATCCAGAACTAAATTTTCCGAGCTGGCAGTCAGCGTCACGTCGCTATCCTTCAACAGGTTGTTATTGGCATCAGTCACCGTAACTTTATACGTCTGTTTGGTTTTGCCATCCGCCACTGCACGGTTGCCAATCACCTCAATACTGGAGATGGTCGCCGTAGTCTTATCGGCCACAAACGTTACAGACTGCGCATTCGAAGGCTGGTCATTTCCTGCCGACGCCGTGATCTCATACGTTCCGGCAGTCACGGAGACCACTTTCAGTTCCGCTTTACCCTCCTTGTCGGCGTTCACCATGATATTACCGTCTGCAAGCGGTTTGACGCCCCAAGGCAGATTAAAGACGACCACAGCGCCAGGCAGAAGGTTGCCGTATTGATCCTTAACCGTTGCCGTCAGCGTAAAGGCATCATTGTCGTTTGCCACTTTTGGCGTGCTGCCATCAACCTCCAGGGTCGCCTGACCGGTACTGAAATCCGCCTTGAATTTCACCGTAACCGTCTTCTGAGCATTATTCACTGAGGCCGTGATGCTGTGTTCCCCCGCAACCGTTGACATAAGCTCAATGTCCACTTTCCCTGCCGCATTGGTTGTTACTGTATTCCCCGTCTTGCTGGTCACACCCTGCGGTAAAGTCAGCGTAACTTCTTGCCCCTGCAACGGGTTACCATAGCTGTCCACGACGGTCAGGGTTATCTGGTTAGCAGACTGTCCATTAGCCAGTTGGTTATTAACCTTCACTGTCATATCACGAATCTCAGCCTTAGATGCGTCACCTGCAACGTTCAGCACCAGTGGCTGAGCAACGGCATTTTGGCCGTTCACTCGCGGCATCACAGACAACTGACCCGCGGCAGATCCCAGCGTTAAGGTCGCCACGTAGACCCCATTACCTTTCTCTGTCCAGTTTCCTGCTGAAGGACGCTCACTCCCCGTGCTGGCGGCACCGCTAAACACTGGTGCATCTGGCTTCAGCCCGGTGACCGGGTTCCCGTGTACGCATCCTTCACGGTGAAGGTGAGTTCCGTCGTCATTTTGACGGTCGGAGCCTTATTGTCCGCAACAAGCGTAGAGTTCGCTGATGACATCTCTCCGGCGATGACCGTCAACTGCGCGGCTTCGGTGGCTGCTGGCTGGCCGTTGAAGAGCGGCATGACACGAAGCTCGCCCGTCTTTCCGCCTGTAGTTAACGTAGCAACATAGGAACAGTCACCTTTTTCGGTCCAACTGGAAACGGTCGCCCCTTCAGAGGCGGTCCCCGTCAAACTTGCCGACAACGAAAGACCACTGATAGTGTTGCCATGTGCATCTTTTGCAATAAGCGTCACGGTTGTGCTTTCGCCGGCTTTTACGTGATCTTCTGCGACAGAGACTTTCGACTGGTTTGAAGATAACGCATCAGCCACCACGGTTACTTTTGCCGCATTTGCTGCCGCATCCTGTCCATTTAGCTTCGGCATAACTTCTAATTCACCCGCCGTAGAGCCGAGAGTAATCTGCGCAGTCCACGTCCCATCACCATTATTTGTCCAGCCAGATGCCGTAGAACCTACAGCAGCGGCACCCGCTAATGACGGCGCTTCCGGCGTGAGGCTGGTCACAGGGTTGTCATAGGCATCTTTTGCCGTCCAGATTGCCGTAACTGTACCGCCAACCACCGGTTTATCAGGATTCAGGGTGATGGACGAATGTGCTGCATCAAGCGGACCGGCAACAAACTTCAGCGTTTGTTGTAATGTGCCCAGCTGATACTGCTCGCTGAAAGCACGCACAACAACGTTTCCGGCACGGGTCGAAGAAACCGTGGCGCTGTAAACGCCTGGTTTTATTTCCGAAATGGCACCAACGGTTACACCATTAGTGTCTTGCGGAACAAATCGCAAGCGGCTGGCTTCTCCCGTCACCGGATTACCCTCGGAGTCCACCGCAGTCAACGTCAACGTATAGGCTTGCTGACCATCAGCAACCACATCACCTGACGGCTCGTTAGCGCTCAGGGTGGAGTTTGCCACATCCATCATCGTGGCCCGCAGTTCTGCAGTGACGGTTTTGCTCATGCCATCAACGCTAACAGTAATCGTTGCCTCACCTGACTGCGTTCCGGTAGTAAAGACAGACTGATACACCCCTGCTTCAGTTTCGGTGAACTCACCCAGTGTTGGCTTTGCCTGTGATTTAGTGGCCTTCAGGGAACGAGTCACAATATTTCCAGCCGGTTTGAAGGCTAGTTCAGTCTTGATCTGATCTTTCATGCCCGTGACTGGCTGCCCCTCGGCGTCGCGCAGAGACAGCACCAGCGGTCTTTGCTCATTACCGTTAGCAAGCATTTGAATACGGCTCTGACCGTCAAGCGTTAACGCCGTGCGATCGGCGCTCATACCTGCTCCGGTAATGACCACCTCTGTCTGCACGCGTTTTGAGGCATTGCCTTTGTTATCGTAGGCAACCGCAGAAATCGCATAATAATTGTCTTTGCCTGGACGATAAGCCGGGAGCGTTACTTGCCACTGACTACCCTGACCGGTAATTTTGCCACCCTCAGCCAGTAATGACGGCGCTTCCCACTGCACATTTTTCAGTCCGTGAGTTGCTTTGCTGACCACAAGCCCCAGGGAAAGTGTCTGACCACCCTTACCTTCAATACGTTCAGGCAGAGCAATACGGATCACTTCAGATTTGCGGTACTCAAGAACGATGTTGTTATTACGCTCAACCAGGTCATAGCGGCTGCCTGCCAGTACCCGACGCTCGCGAATGCTGTCTGTATCGAGTTGTTTCGCCAGAGGTTCGCCAATCCGATAATTAACTTCCAGGCCAAAGCGAGTGTCATTCTCACCACTCTTGCCCTGCTTATGCCCGGCGCTCAGTGTCAGAAGAGGCACTGGCGTATAGGTCACCTCGGCAGAAATAGCATGCGGGTCTTTCTGGCGCTTATCTTTACCAAACAGCCCGACTTCATCGCCATAATACTGTTCATACATCAGGCTTGCGCCAAGCTGCGGCCAGGCGGGTAAATAGCCCTCAGCACGAATATCCCAGCCATTCGCCGGGCGTTCCTGATAATCCTCAATATCCGGCGATTTTTTCCAGCCAGAAGCCCGAATATAACCATTGGCGCTCAGTTTCAGATAATCGCGCCAGTATTCCGCACCAACACCAATGCGGGTATGACTACGGGATAAATCATGATCGATAAAAGTATTCACCCCCGCCATCCAGTCATTTCCTGAAAAATGACGCCAGCCAAAACCAATATTTGACTGAGTACGATCGTCTGTACGATGTATTGCCCCCTGAGTGAACAACATATTTGTCGGCGTATCATAAATCGGATAAAGCATTTCCAGCGAAGAATCCTTCAGCGAGAAATCTTTATCGACATTCAGTTTGACGCGCGCAGTACCATATTTCCCGAGCCACTCCTGTATTTCCTGGTTAGCTTTAGCTGTGGCCATTCCGGTAATAAAGTTACGTGTCGCATCGCTATCTGGCTGACTGCTTAAAAATGTCCCGGCATTTGCGGCAAACGACGCGACATTTTTCTCCACGTTATTATCAGCAGTTACCGTAGTATTTCCCATGCTCAACCGTGGCTGAACCGCATGCTGCGCACGTGCCGCCATTACTGGGGTAAAGGTGACAGCGAGTGGAAAAAGAACCTGAACAGAGATATTTGCCCACGCCACGCAGCGGGCCAGAACTGAATAACGAAATCGTGGTTGTTTATGACCTGTTTTATAATGTGACATTGAGATAATTTCCTGATGAACGAATTAACGAACATAGGCAGACACAAATAATGGCGTCTGCTTGTCAGAAAAACCGGGGATTTCCCGATTTCTTTTTCCGCAGAAAAGGAAATACCTTTATGTAAGAAAGTGCACCGCCACCTAATATATCCAGTGCCTATAGCCACTCATCAGGTGGTTGGGCGCGGGATTATATTTTTATTTATGGGGGAAAATTTAGCTTTTTGTGCAAGTCATTAAATAGATACCTAAGTTATATTTCTTACTCTGCGGACAGTGAATAATTCACTATTCAGAGTGAATAACAATGACCTGCCTTTAATTAAAACTATTGGAAATACGTCGAAATAGGTATATATGCCAGGATAAACCAATATATTTTTTATGGATATTCATTTTCCTTCATCGGACTGTAAATTGCGGAGATATCGAACTTGCACTACCCATCGCAACACTCAAACAGATTTATGAATTTCGTTCATAACCCCTGACAAATTCTGCCGTCTAATCGAGCTTTTCCCTTTACGTTATGCTTCTCATGAACGATAACACAACTTGTTCATGAATTAACCATTCCGGATAAACTATGGGATCAAATTCAGGCATCGAAAGGAACTGGCTGGTTTCCGTTAATGGATTAAATATCTATTATTCTCCCGAGAGTAAAACTATCAAATCAATGAGTAACCGATACAGCCTCACAAATTCTTTCAGATAATTAACCCGTCACTGCGGCACGTTCTCTCATAAGGCGTGCCTGCAGTGTAATCCAGTATGTATCCGGCATAGTTGACGGTTTAATAGAACTCAATTCCTCTCCCAGGTCACCAACAACGATATCTTGTATAACACCCCAGGAGATACGACATTATGATGAGATGCGATATGCTCCTCAGCACCAATCAACGCCCGGACTGGGCCAGTCTTGAGATCAGACTCATTCCCGGAACTGACTTCAGGCGACATATATCAATGACGTTGGTGCAATAAAAGATAGTTGATGTAATACATCTATTCAAATTTGTGATACATGTCAAAAAATTGGTTGACCAAACTCGTTATTTATATAAGGGCACTTACGAAGTGCACTCTTTTTTAAAGCGAGGAAGTACCAATGAAAGAGAATAAAGTACAGCAAATCAGTCATAAACTGATTAATATCGTTGTTTTTGTCGCAATTGTAGAATACGCCTATTTATTTCTCCATTTCTATTAATAACGGAAATAAACTGTTCACTTCAGTGATATTTAAAATATGCATCCTCTCCCTTTTTTGTAAGTAATTATTATATCCGTGGGAGAGGAATACACGCTGTCAGGTAATCAATCATACTGCGATAAATTATCGGCCAGTAAAGTGGAGATAACCTCCATTCTCGAAAAATCCATACTCTCAGCAAAACCATCATCAATCACTCATCCAGGCGTTTATGGGAGCGTCACCAATGGCTGCTAACAATGCCAGAGTTCCCCGTTGCGAAAATTCCACATCCACAAAGAGTCACAGGGATTGAGTGTTGAAATGATCCGGATGAGCATGTATCTTTATGGTTATGTTATAACATAACAGGTAAAAATGATGAAGCCCAATATCCATCCTGAGTATCGTACTGTGGTGTTCCACGACACCAGTGTTGATGAGTACTTTAAAATCGGCTCGACTATCAAAACAGACCGTGAGATTGAGCTGGATGGCGTAACGTATCCATACGTGACAATTGATGTCTCTTCTAAATCGCACCCGTTCTATACAGGGAAGCTGAGAACAGTGGCATCAGAAGGAAATGTTGCACGATTCACCCAACGTTTTGGTCGTTTTGTTAGCACGAAAAAGGGGGCGTGATGAAAGTTCTTAACTCTCTGCGTACCGCAAAAGAACGCCATCCAGACTGTCAGATTGTGAAGCGAAAAGGACGGCTATATGTGATTTGTAAATCTAATCCACGTTTTAAGGCCGTTCAGGGTCGTAAGAAAAAACGTTGATTCAAAATTCGACGGATTAACGATATTTGTCTGATTAATAATCAGATCGGATTAATGTTGGTGTGTTTATAACACCAACATTAATTTTCCTGGGGATATATTCTTCCTGTTCATTTGAGGCCAACTGCCTGACGTTTCTCTCCGAATATTCCATTATCTTAATGTTGACTTGTTGACCAGCTTCGCCCCTGTATGCTGGCATCAACCCTCTTTTAGACTGAACACGCCACTCAGTCTCCTCCCTTTGCGGCGCAGCCTGCATTTTCACTCAAACTGTTAAGATGATAAATGTGGTAAATCTGTTGGTACTAACATAAAAACGTTTACGCCACAGGAACAGTCTGATCCACCGGTAACCCCGTCGCCGACGTTCGAGTGCCAGTTAGAGTAACGCGCACAGATAACTGAATGCAGTGCCCTGACAAAAAGGCCATCGTTCCTGTGACAGCTGGCAGCCTTCGTTTAACTTCACTTAATCTGGCTCTTGGGGGCTTACCGAACAGATGACGTACATACGCCCGTTCAATTTTCCATTACTTATTGGAATGAACACCTGTAACCATTTTGTGCGGCATGTTAATCCATTAAAATATCTTACTGATTGGCAAATCATCTTCAATGACAGCTCATCATAGTTTTATATTCTATCCCTTACCCTTAAAACTTGTTTTTTTACTAGTCCATCACACAGCGCATTAAGACTATTCCTAACACTTCAGGGCAAAGTTCCTGACCAATATAAAATGCAAGTAAGAATTGAACGTTATATTGCCAATAACCTTATGAAACCAAATGTCTTTTTCTTCTTATCAAAAAAGCAATATTTTCAGTTTTTCTAAATATTGACTTAACCATTGAATTCCTTTTCCGTTCACATATTGACACTCATCGGGAAAAAAACATAAATTTAAGCCCAATCGAAAATAATTAAACTTAATCTCGTTTAACCTTTATTGATATGTACTACGTATCTTATTTACTTCCGGTTTACTAAGGAATCTGAATGCACCTGTAAAAATTACAGGTTTGGAAAGTAGTGACATGGCAAAGTGATTACAGTAGGGACTATGAGGTTAAAAACCATATGGAATGTCAAAACCGTTCTGATAAATACATCTGGTCTCCCCATGACGCCTACTTCTATAAAGGACTATCTGAACTGATTGTGGATATCGACAGATTAATTTATCTATCGTTGGAGAAAATTAGAAAAGATTTCGTGTTTATCAATCTCAGTACGGATTCTTTATCTGAATTTATAAACCGTGATAATGAATGGTTATCCGCGGTAAAGGGGAAACAGGTCGTATTGATTGCGGCCAGAAAGTCAGAGGCCTTAGCAAATTATTGGTATTACAATAGCAATATTAGGGGCGTGGTATACGCTGGACTGAGTCGTGATATTAGAAAAGAACTGGTCTATGTGATTAATGGCAGGTTCCTGAGAAAAGATATTAAGAAAGATAAAATCACGGACCGGGAAATGGAAATTATCCGCATGACGGCCCAGGGAATGCAACCTAAATCGATTGCCAGAATTGAAAATTGTAGTGTGAAGACAGTGTATACCCATCGGCGTAATGCTGAGGCCAAGCTGTACTCAAAAATATATAAGTTGGTTCAGTAAACTCCAGGCAAGTTAGTTTTAAAAAATGACTCACTGGGACATCACGTCCTCAATTCAACTCGGGAAGAAATGCAATGAAAAAAAAGGTTCTGGCAATAGCTCTGGTAACGGTGTTTACCGGCATGGGTGTGGCGCAGGCTGCTGACGTAACAGCTCAGGCTGTAGCGACCTGGTCGGCAACAGCCAAAAAAGACACCACCAGTAAGCTGGTTGTGACGCCACTCGGTAGCCTGGCGTTCCAGTATGCCGAAGGCATTAAAGGTTTTAACTCACAGAAAGGTCTATTTGACGTGGCTATCGAGGGTGACTCAACGGCTACCGCCTTTAAACTGACCTCACGTCTTATCACCAACACATTAACCCAGTTGGATACCTCAGGTTCCACACTGAATGTGGGCGTGGATTATAACGGCGCGGCAGTCGAAAAAACTGGCGATACCGTGATGATCGATACCGCCAACGGCGTACTGGGCGGCAACCTTAGCCCGCTGGCTAACGGTTACAATGCCAGCAATCGTACCACCGCACAGGATGGTTTCACCTTCTCCATCATCAGCGGTACCACCAATGGTACCACCGCAGTAACAGATTACAGCACTCTACCGGAAGGCATCTGGAGCGGCGACGTTAGCGTACAGTTCGACGCGACCTGGACCAGTTAATCTCTCTGATGTACCAGCAGGGGTAGCCCCCCTGCTTTATTCCTGGACGGAATTGTTATGAAAAAGCACCTTCTGCCTCTCGCTCTGCTGTTTTCCGGAATATCTCCGGCCCAGGCGCTGGATGTCGGCGATATATCATCGTTTATGAACAGTGACAGCAGCACGCTGAGCAAAACGATCAAAAACAGTACCGACAGTGGTCGCCTTATCAATATCCGTCTCGAACGGCTCTCTTCACCGCTTGACGACGGGCAGGTTATCTCAATGGACAAGCCGGATGAGTTGCTACTCACTCCCGCCAGCTTGCTGCTACCCGCCCAAGCCAGCGAAGTGATCCGCTTCTTCTATAAGGGACCCGCAGATGAAAAAGAGCGCTACTACCGCATTGTCTGGTTTGATCAGGCCCTCAGTGATGCGCAGCGCGATAATGCCAACCGCAGCGCTGTGGCCACTGCTTCCGCCCGCATCGGCACCATTCTGGTCGTCGCCCCTCGTCAGGCGAACTACCACTTTCAGTACGCCAACGGCTCCCTGACAAATACAGGAAATGCGACGCTGCGGATCCTCGCCTACGGACCTTGCCTGAAAGCCGCCAACGGTAAGGAGTGTAAAGAGAATTACTACCTGATGCCGGGCAAGTCGCGTCGTTTTACCCGCGTGGACACTGCGGATAACAAAGGACGGGTTGCACTTTGGCAGGGTGATAAGTTCATTCCCGTGAAATAGATAGCTGTGCAGATGGATAACGACAATGCCTTTACGACGGTTCTCCCCAGGACTGAAAGCCCAGTTTGCCTTCGGCATGGTCTTTTTGTTCGTTCAGCCCGATGCCAGCGCTGCTGACATAAGTGCGCAGCAAATAGGTGGGGTGATTATTCCGCAGGCCTTCAGTCAGGCGCTTCAGGACGGCATGAGCGTCCCGCTCTATATTCATCTCGCCGGTAGCCAGGGTCGCCAGGACGATCAGCGAATCGGCAGCGCTTTTATCTGGCTGGACGATGGACAGCTACGCATCCGGAAAATACAGCTGGAAGAGAGTGAAGATAACGCCAGTGTCAGCGAACAAACTCGACAGCAGCTGATGGCTCTGGCCAACGCCCCGTTCAATGAGGCCCTTACCATCCCCCTGACTGACAACGCGCAGCTGGATCTCAGCTTGCGCCAACTGCTGCTGCAGCTAGTGGTCAAGCGCGAAGCGCTGGGCACCGTACTACGCTCACGTAGCGAAGACATCGGGCAGTCCAGTGTTAACACCCTCAGCAGTAATCTGAGCTATAACTTGGGCGTCTATAACAACCAGTTGCGTAACGGCGGGAGCAACACATCCAGCTATCTGTCGCTGAATAACGTTACTGCACTGCGCGAACATCATGTGGTGCTCGACGGCTCGCTGTACGGGATCGGTAGCGGTCAACAGGACAGTGAATTATATAAAGCGATGTATGAACGCGATTTTGCCGGTCACCGATTTGCCGGTGGAATGCTCGACACCTGGAACTTGCAGTCCTTAGGGCCGATGACCGCCATTTCAGCAGGGAAGATTTACGGCCTTTCCTGGGGAAACCAGGCCAGCTCCACCATCTTCGACAGCAGCCAGTCAGCCACGCCAGTGATCGCCTTTTTACCGGCGGCGGGCGAAGTACATCTCACCCGTGATGGGCGGCTACTAAGCGTTCAGAACTTCACTATGGGCAATCATGAAGTGGATACCCGGGGTCTACCGTACGGGATTTACGATGTGGAAGTTGAGGTGATCGTTAACGGTCGCGTGATCAGCAAACGCACCCAGCGGGTCAATAAGCTGTTTAGCCGGGGGCGCGGCGTCGGTGCACCACTGGCGTGGCAGGTATGGGGCGGTAGCTTTCATATGGATCGCTGGTCGGAAAACGGGAAAAAGACGCGACCAGCTAAAGAGAGTTGGCTAGCAGGTGCCTCGACCTCCGGCTCATTGAGTACGCTTAGCTGGGCGGCAACGGGATATGGATACGATAATCAGGCGGTGGGTGAAACCCGTCTGACGCTGCCGCTTGGGGGGGCGATCAACGTTAACCTGCAAAATATGCTGGCCAGTGACAGCTCATGGAGCAGCATCGGCAGCATCAGCGCCACTCTACCGGGAGGCTTTAGTTCGCTGTGGGTTAATCAGGAAAAAACCCGCATTGGCAATCAATTGCGACGTAGCGATGCCGACAACCGTGCAATCGGCGGCACACTCAACCTGAACTCACTGTGGTCGAAGCTGGGCACATTCAGCATCAGCTACAATGATGACCGCCGTTACAACAGCCATTATTACACGGCAGATTACTATCAAAATGTCTACAGCGGTACCTTTGGTTCGCTTGGCCTGCGGGCCGGTATTCAGCGCTATAACAACGGCGACAGCAACGCCAATACAGGAAAATATATCGCTCTCGATCTCTCGCTACCACTGGGCAACTGGTTTAGCGCAGGGATGACTCATCAAAACGGCTACACCATGGCAAACCTGTCAGCACGCAAACAGTTTGATGAAGGAACCATTCGCACTGTTGGTGCCAATCTGTCACGTGCCATCTCCGGCGATACCGGTGATGACAAAACCCTCAGCGGCGGGGCGTATGCACAATTCGACGCTCGTTACGCCAGCGGAACGCTGAACGTCAATAGCGCGGCGGACGGCTACGTCAATACCAACTTGACCGCCAATGGCAGCGTCGGCTGGCAGGGTAAAAACATTGCTGCCAGCGGGCGGACTGATGGCAACGCTGGGGTGATATTCAACACCGGGCTGGAGGACGACGGTCAGATCAGCGCCAAAATCAACGGGCGGATTTTCCCGCTTAACGGCAAGCGTAACTATCTCCCGCTCTCTCCCTATGGAAGATATGAGGTGGAGTTACAGAACAGCAAAAACTCACTCGACAGTTACGATATCGTCAGCGGCCGCAAAAGTCGTCTGACTCTCTATCCAGGCAATGTCGCTGTCATTGAGCCAGAGGTGAAGCAGATGGTTACCGTCTCCGGTCGTATCCGTGCGGAAGACGGCACACTGCTGGCTAACGCACGGATTAACAACCATATCGGCCGAACCCGAACCGATGAAAACGGCGAGTTTGTCATGGACGTGGATAAGAAATACCCCACTATCGATTTTCGCTACAGTGGCAATAAAACCTGCGAAGTGGCTCTGGAACTCAACCAGGCGCGCGGTGCCGTCTGGGTCGGTGATGTGGTCTGCAGCGGCCTCTCATCGTGGGCGGCGGTGACGCAGACAGGAGAAGAGAATGAGAGTTAACCTACTAATAACGATGATAATTTTCGCGCTAATCTGGCCAGTAACTGCGCTCAGAGCGGCAGTGAGCAAAACAACCTGGGCGGATGCACCGGCACGCGAGTTTGTGTTTGTCGAAAACAACTCTGACGACAACTTTTTCGTCACTCCTGGCGGGGCGCTGGATCCGCGCCTGACCGGTGCCAACCGCTGGACCGGTTTAAAATACACTGGTTCAGGAACCATCTATCAGCAAAGCCTCGGCTACATTGATAACGGTTACAACACCGGCCTTTATACCAACTGGAAGTTTGATATGTGGCTGGAAAATTCACCAGTTTCATCTCCTTTAACTGGCTTGCGCTGCATCAACTGGTACGCTGGGTGTAATATGACCACCAGTCTTATCCTGCCGCAAACCACCGACGCCAGTGGATTTTATGGCGCGACGGTGACCAGCGGCGGCGCGAAGTGGATGCACGGCATGTTGTCAGACGCGTTTTACCAGTATATGCAACAAATGCCCGTCGGCAGCAGCTTTACAATGACCATCAATGCCTGCCAGACCTCTGTGAACTATGACGCCAGCAGCGGCGCACGCTGTAAGGATCAGGCCTCCGGCAACTGGTATGTTCGCAACGTCACCCATACGAAAGCAGCAAATCTACGGTTGATAAATACCCACTCGCTGGCGGAAGTATTTATCAACAGCGACGGAGTACCGACTCTGGGCGAAGGGAACGCCGACTGCCGGACGCAAACCATCGGCAGCCGTTCAGGATTAAGTTGTAAGATGGTTAACTATACCCTGCAAACAAACGGACTCAGCAACACCTCAATCCATATATTCCCGGCGATCGCCAACTCGTCGTTAGCCTCGGCCGTCGGGGCGTACGATATGCAGTTCAGTCTGAATGGCAGTTCATGGAAACCGGTGAGCAATACCGCCTATTACTACACCTTCAACGAGATGAAGAGCGCAGACTCGATCTATGTTTTCTTCTCGAGCAACTTCTTTAAGCAGATGGTGAACCTCGGGATCAGCGATATCAACACCAAAGATCTATTCAACTTTCGCTTTCAGAACACCACATCACCGGAGTCTGGCTGGTATGAATTTTCTACCTCCAACACGCTGATTATCAAACCCCGTGATTTCAGCATCAGTATTATCTCCGATGAATATACTCAGACACCGTCGCGGGAGGGATATGTTGGCAGCGGCGAGTCGGCACTCGATTTCGGCTATATCGTAACCACCAGCGGTAAAACAGCTGCCGACGAAGTGCTGATCAAGGTGACCGGACCCGCGCAGGTGATTGGCGGGCGCTCCTATTGTGTCTTCAGCTCCGATGACGGTAAGGCGAAAGTACCGTTCCCGGCGACACTTTCCTTTATTACCCGCAACGGAGCTACAAAAACCTACGATGCCGGGTGCGATGATAGCTGGCGGGATATGACCGATGCGCTGTGGTTGACCACACCGTGGACTGATATCTCTGGCGAAGTGGGGCAGATGGATAAGACCACAGTCAAATTTTCGATTCCAATGGATAACGCCATTTCGCTGCGTACGGTAGATGATAACGGCTGGTTTGGCGAAGTCAGCGCTTCAGGAGAGATTCATGTTCAGGCGACGTGGCGTAACATTAACTAAGGCCCTGCTGACAGCGGTCTGTATGCTGGCGGCACCTTTGACACAGGCGATTTCGGTCGGCAATCTGACATTTTCGCTGCCGTCCGAGACTGACTTTGTCAGCAAACGTGTAGTGAATAACAACAAAAGCGCACGGATATACCGTATTGCCATCAGTGCTATTGATAGCCCGGGCAGCAGTGAATTGCGCACCCGACCGGTGGATGGTGAACTGCTTTTCGCCCCCCGCCAGCTGGCGTTGCAGGCTGGTGAGAGCGAGTATTTTAAATTTTACTATCATGGTCCACGGGATAACCGCGAGCGCTACTACCGGGTCTCATTTCGCGAGGTCCCCACTCGTAACCATACAAGACGCAGCCCAACCGGCGGCGTGGTCAGCACGGAGCCGGTGGTGGTGATGGATACCATTCTGGTAGTACGACCACGTCAGGTTCAGTTTAAATGGTCCTTCGACAAGGTGACAGGAACGGTAAGTAACACTGGCAACACATGGTTTAAGCTACTGATTAAGCCAGGATGTGATTCGACCGAAGAGGAAGGCGATGCCTGGTATCTACGTCCGGGAGACGTGGTTCATCAGCCTGAGTTACGTCAGCCGGGGAATCACTATCTGGTCTATAACGACAAATTCATTAAGATTAGCGATTCCTGTCCGGCTAAGCCCCCTTCGGCGGACTAAGACTTATCCATCGGTCGAGGGAAGAATTCCACCTCAGAGCCCCAAAAATCGTTTAAATGATGTGGAAGCGATCGTCAATATCACCTGTAACGATGGGCTTTCTCATATGCACACCATAGTGTTCAGGAGACACGGAAAGGTATCAGGCAGCCTGCTAACGAGTGGTTTAATCACGAATTAGTACGTAAAATCGGTAACGGCTGGAAATCATTCAATACTCACACTATCGAAAGTTCCCCAGCCAACCGCGGTACGTTCTTACATACGATGTACCGCTGTTCTCTTTACGATTTTTAGCTGTACTGGTGAATTATGAGCAATCTGAATCCATGCATGACGTGTGGTGCCTGTTGTGCATTTTTCCGCGTCTCTTTTTACTGGGCCGAAGCCGACGATGCTGGCGGTACTATTCCCGCCAGGCTCACTGAACAAATATCCCCTTTTCACCGATGCATGAGCGGTACCAATCAGAAAAACCCCCGATGTATTGCCCTTGCAGGAACCCCGGGCAAAAATGCCTGCTGCACGATATATAAAAATCGATCGTCCACATGCAGAGAATTCGCCATGTCTGGTGAGAACGGAGTCGTCAATGAGGCTTGCAATCGTGCAAGGGCTAAATACGGGCTGACACCGTTATAAACATACAATAATTAATTGCACTGCCCCGCCAGCGATAATAGCGGGGCTTCGTTTTTCAGGGGTAACAAAACCCGATACTTCTTCTATTTGCCAGCAACAATGCCTCTCTTCTGTAGCGTTCTTCGGATCTACATCATCCTGAAGTAGCGCGATATACTCACTGACTATCTGCATCAGAATATAAAAAGCAATGTTTTTAACCTATAAAAATGGCGCTGTATTTGCGCCATTTTTATCATTCAATGCATTATCTGTTTGAGCCTAAAGGGATCTCAGGGTCTGGCTCATGAGTAATTCTGTTTCGTAAATCTCTGCGAATAATTTCAATAGACCAGAACCAGACTAAATGTCCAAAAATTTCAGAAACATTCTCATACCACGGGAGATCAAACAGAGGTGGCGTCAGTCCCATGAGAGGGAATGAAATCATATGAACAAAAAGTTGGGCTAAAGCACCTGCCAGTAAGCCCTGCCAGAGTTTAATTTTTGGAAATACTTCAGCGACCACACAATAACCGACAGCAAACACTATCGAAAAGATAATGTGCGTAACACCAACCCAGTTAAAGACATGCCCGGCAAAGGTATAAACAGCCGCATTGGGATCTGTCAGCCCCAACCAGTCTCGAAGAAAAATATACGGTGGATTGAGAAAATTACGCGAGCAATCAATTTGGCCTGCAGCCCTGATTAATGATTCCGGGCCACACGCTGCATTAAACATATCCACCGGGCTACGTGGCGGCAATGGAACTTCAGCCCCCCACTTCACGAATGCGGAAACAACGCCAGCAATCAGCCCAATGAATGCAGCAAGACCATAACGTCTGCGGTTCGGTGGAGTTTGTTCAAATATATTCATATCTACCCTGCTTGTACCATTATGTTATACACCTCTTCAGGAGTATTCATAAAACAAGGCAAATGTAAAGAACTGTATTGTTTTGTATAACAAGATAGTTTCCTAATCGCCAATGAATATAAGCTCCATCATTTCTCCCTATTTTTATATTAGAAGTGACAGAGATTTGCAGGGTGATGTAGAGCTGAAAATCACAGGTTTCCTTATTGGTTTTTGCATCGTACAACTAAAGCAATAAACCAGCTCCCATCATCATCAACATCCCGGCGAACATGAATTTATTAGCCGGGCTCATAGCTGCATTCGCGTTTTAAGAATAATCCTCCTGCTGTCGCCGACTATGCTTAACGTTTAAAAAAGCATCAGCACTCTCGCAACGCACTCTTATTTTCCCCTTTAGAATACCGGAGGCCTGGTATGAGCAACCAAGGCGAATACCCCGAAGATAATCGGGTTGGGAAGCACGAGCCGCACGATTTAAGTTTGACCCGTCGCGATCTGATTAAAGTGAGCGCCGCAACAGCGGCGACCGCCGTGGTTTATCCTCATTCTACGCTGGCGGCAAGCGTTCCGGCAGCTACACCCGCGCCAGAGATAATGCCCCTGACACTGAAGGTGAACGGCAAAACCGAGCAGCTTGAGGTGGATACCCGAACCACGCTACTGGACACTTTGCGTGAAAATCTGCATTTGATCGGTACCAAGAAAGGTTGCGATCACGGACAGTGCGGAGCCTGTACCGTGCTGGTCAATGGTCGCAGGCTTAATGCCTGCCTGACGCTTGCAGTCATGCATCAGGGGGCCGAGATCACCACCATTGAAGGCCTGGGTTCGCCAGATAATCTTCACCCCATGCAGGCGGCCTTTATCAAGCATGATGGCTTCCAGTGCGGCTACTGCACCTCCGGGCAAATTTGCTCATCAGTAGCGGTGCTAAAAGAGATTCAGGACGGCATTCCCAGTCACGTCACGGTCGATTTGGTTTCCGCTCCAGAAACAACTGCCGATGAGATCCGTGAACGTATGAGCGGCAACATCTGTCGCTGTGGTGCATACGCTAACATCCTTGCCGCCATTGAAGATGCTGCGGGGGAGATAAAATCATGAAGGCGTTTACCTATGAACGAGTGAATACCCCAGCCGAGGCGGCACTTAGCGCTCAGCGCGTACCCGGCGCAAAATTTATCGCGGGCGGGACCAATCTGCTGGACCTGATGAAGCTGGAAATTGAAACGCCCACCCACCTTATCGATGTGAACGGCCTCGGGCTCGATAAGATTGAAGTGACCGACGCGGGTGGGCTGCGCATCGGCGCACTGGTACGGAACACCGACCTGGCGGCTCACGAGCGCGTGCGTCGTGATTACGCGGTACTCTCCCGCGCCCTGCTCGCTGGCGCGTCTGGTCAGTTACGTAATCAGGCAACCACCGCAGGTAATCTGCTCCAGCGCACGCGCTGCCCCTATTTTTACGACACCAATCAGCCCTGCAATAAGCGCCTGCCCGGGAGCGGCTGCGCGGCGCTTGAAGGCTTTAGCCGTCAGCACGCGGTGGTAGGCGTAAGCGAAGCCTGCATTGCCACCCATCCGAGCGATATGGCGGTCGCAATGCGGTTGCTGGATGCGGTGGTGGAAACCATCACGCCGGAGGGAAAGACTCGCAGTATCACACTGGCTGATTTTTATCACCCTCCGGGAAAAACGCCGCACATTGAAACCGCCCTGCTTCCCGGTGAGCTTATCGTTGCGGTGACGTTACCTCCACCGCTCGGCGGAAAACATATCTACCGTAAGGTGCGCGATCGCGCCTCCTACGCCTTTGCCCTGGTATCGGTCGCGGCGATTATTCAGCCTGACGGCAGCGGGCGCGTCGCGCTGGGCGGAGTAGCACATAAGCCCTGGCGCATTGAGGCTGCGGATGCTCAGCTATCCCAGGGGGCGCAGGCCGTATATGACACGCTGTTCGCCAGCGCCCATCCCACCGCTGAAAACACCTTTAAACTCCTGTTGGCGAAGCGAACGCTTGCCTCCGTACTGGCTGAAGCGAGGGCACAGGCATGAAATTTGATAAACCCGCAGGGGAAAACCCGATCGATCAGCTGAAGGTTGTCGGTCGTCCCCATGACCGCATCGACGGACCGCTGAAAACTACCGGCACGGCACGCTACGCCTACGAATGGCATGAAGAAGCCCCCAACGCCGCCTATGGCTATATCGTCGGTTCCGCCATTGCCAAAGGACGCCTCACCGCCCTTGATACGGACGCCGCGCAAAAAGCGCCGGGCGTACTGGCTGTCATTACCGCCAGTAACGCCGGGGCACTCGGCAAAGGCGACAAAAACACCGCCAGGCTGTTAGGCGGCCCCACTATTGAGCACTATCATCAGGCCATTGCGCTGGTAGTGGCCGAGACCTTCGAACAGGCGCGAGCGGCGGCCTCGCTGGTGCAGGCACACTATCGCCGTAATAAAGGAGCTTACTCCCTGGCGGACGAAAAACAGGCCGTCAATCAGCCGCCGGAAGACACGCCCGACAAAAACGTCGGTGACTTTGACGGGGCTTTCACCTCCGCTGCGGTGAAGATTGATGCTACCTACACGACCCCGGACCAGAGCCATATGGCGATGGAGCCGCATGCCTCGATGGCCGTCTGGGATGGAAATAAGCTTACCCTCTGGACCTCAAATCAGATGATTGACTGGTGCCGCACCGATCTGGCAAAAACGCTGAAAGTTCCCGTGGAGAATGTGCGTATTATCTCCCCGTATATCGGCGGAGGGTTTGGCGGCAAGCTGTTCCTGAGAAGCGATGCGCTGCTGGCGGCCCTCGCCGCCCGAGCGGTGAAACGTCCGGTTAAAGTGATGCTCCCCCGCCCCTCTATTCCCAATAACACCACGCACCGCCCCGCCACCCTTCAGCACTTGCGTATCGGTGCCGACCAGAGCGGGAAAATCACCGCTATCTCACATGAAAGCTGGTCTGGAAACCTGCCCGGCGGCACGCCGGAAACGGCGGTACAGCAAAGCGAATTACTCTACGCCGGGGCGAATCGTCATACCGGCCTGCGGCTCGCCACGCTTGATTTGCCGGAAGGGAACGCCATGCGTGCGCCCGGCGAAGCCCCCGGTCTGATGGCGCTCGAAATCGCGATCGACGAACTGGCGGAAAAAGCGGGCATCGATCCCGTCGAGTTTCGCATCCTGAATGACACTCAGGTTGACCCCGCCGACCCGACGCGCTGCTTCTCTCGCCGTCAGCTTATCGAGTGCTTGCGCACCGGAGCGGATAAATTTGGCTGGAAGCAGCGCAACGCCACACCCGGACAGGTGCGCGACGGGGAGTGGCTAGTCGGCCACGGTGTTGCGGCGGGCTTTCGCAATAATCTGCTGGAAAAATCGGGTGCTCGGGTTCACCTCGAACAAAACGGCACCGTTACCGTAGAAACGGACATGACCGACATTGGCACCGGCAGCTACACCATTCTGGCCCAGACGGCAGCGGAAATGCTTGGCGTACCGCTGGAGCAGGTTGCGGTTCACCTCGGCGATTCCAGTTTCCCGGTTTCTGCGGGTTCTGGTGGACAATGGGGCGCGAATACCTCCACCTCCGGCGTTTACGCCGCCTGTATGAAGCTTCGCGAAATGATTGCCTCGGCAGTCGGGTTTGATCCTGAGCAGTCGCAGTTTGCCGACGGCAAGATTACCAACGGTACCCGAAGCGCCACGCTACATGAAGCCACCGCAGGCGGCAGACTGACAGCGGAAGAGAGCATTGAATTCGGAACACTGAGCAAAGAGTACCAGCAGTCGACCTTTGCCGGGCATTTTGTGGAGGTCGGCGTGCATAGCGCGACGGGAGAAGTTCGGGTCCGGCGTATGCTCGCTGTGTGTGCTGCAGGACGCATCCTGAATCCGAAAACTGCGCGCAGCCAGGTCATTGGCGCAATGACTATGGGCATGGGCGCGGCACTGATGGAGGAGCTGGCGGTGGATGACCGTTTGGGCTACTTCGTTAATCACGATATGGCGGGGTATGAGGTGCCGGTTCATGCGGATATCCCAAAACAGGAGGTGATTTTCCTGGATGATACCGACCCCATATCCTCCCCGATGAAGGCCAAAGGTGTCGGTGAGCTGGGCCTGTGCGGCGTGAGCGCGGCTATCGCCAACGCGGTGTATAACGCCACCGGTATTCGGGTACGGGATTATCCCATCACTCTGGATAAGCTGCTCGATAAGCTGCCGGATGTGGTTTAAGGAGGAACAATGTCATACCCGCTTTTTGACAAAGACGAACACTGGCATAAGCCAGAGCAGGCGTTTCTCACCGATGACCACCGGACCATTCTGCGCTTCGCCGTAGAGGCGCTAATGTCCGGTAAAGGAGCGGTGCTGGTGACGCTGGTGGAGATACGCGGCGGCGCGGCGCGCCCGCTCGGGGCGCAGATGGTGGTGCGCGAAGATGGTCGTTACTGCGGTTTTGTCTCTGGCGGCTGCGTGGAGGCCGCTGCCGCTTTTGAAGCGCTGGAGATGATGGGCTCAGGCCGCGATCGCGAAATTCGCTATGGCGAAGGTTCGCCGTGGTTTGACATCGTTCTGCCCTGCGGCGGTGGGATCACGCTGACGCTCCATAAACTACGCTCGGCACAGCCTCTGCTCGCCGTGCTGAACCGCCTGGAACAGAGAAAACCGGTGGGGCTGCGCTACGATCCGCAAGCACAATCGCTGGTGTGCCTGCCCACGCAAACCCGGACGGGCTGGAATCTCAATGGCTTTGAGGTGGGGTTCAGGCCATGCGTCAGGCTGATGATTTACGGACGTTCTCTTGAGGCGCAGGCAACCGCGAGTCTTGCAGCAGCCACAGGCTATGACAGCCATATCTTCGATCTTTTTCCGGCCTCAGCCAGCGCTCAGATCGATACCGATACGGCGGTCATTTTGCTGTGCCATGATCTCAACCGGGAGCTGCCAGTGTTGCAGGCCGCGCGAGAAGCAAAACCCTTTTATCTCGGCGCATTGGGCAGCTATCGAACCCACACGTTACGTCTGCAAAAGCTCCACGAGCTGGGATGGTCCAGGGAGGAAACAACGCAAATCCGGGCACCCGTCGGGATATTCCCCAAAGCCCGGGATGCGCATACTCTGGCACTCTCCGTGCTGGCAGAAGTCGCCTCTGTACGTCTCCATCAGGAGGAGGATTCATGCCTGCCCCCGTCGTCCTGATCCTTGCGGCCGGGCGTGGAGAGCGCTTTCTCGCCTCCGGGGGAAATACCCATAAGTGTATCGGCTGGCGTCAGTCCCCGGAGGTTGCGCCTTATCGCTGGCCATTTGAAGAAAACGGGAGAACTTTCGACCTTGCGATTGAACCGCAGATTACGACTAATGATCTGCGTCTGATGTTGAGGCTGGCTCTTGCCGGCGGAGGAATAACAATTGCCACTCAGGAAACTTTCAGGCCATATATTGAAAGCGGTAAGCTTGTATCGCTGCTTGATGACTTTCTTCCACAATTTCCGGGCTTCTATCTGTATTTCCCACAGCGTCGCAATATTGCACCAAAGCTCCGCGCCCTGATTGACTACGTCAAAGAATGGCGGCAGCAATTGGCTTAAATGTCTGCACCTGCACTGCCTGATGTCAGAACAGTATTTTGATGAATTGCCAAGGTTACAATGGCACAAATACGGCACAGGAGGAAACGTGGTGTATTTAAATATGGGGTAACTCTTTGATTTTAATGGTGATAATAGGAACAAATAACAAGCAGTAAGCGATTGTTTTTAATCTATTTATTAATATCTACAAATAATTCTATACACATGGCTATACACATTGGCGGAGGCGTCCAAAAATCACTCACCTAAATATCCAACAAAATACTTTTTCTTGAGAAAACCATGCACACTGTTCACCACCATATTATTACGTTTAATATCAATAAAATAGAAGTTAACAATATGGTGTAGAGTGAACAGCAAACTCTACATTTAGCCGTAGGGCGTAAAAAAACCCGGCATTCGCCGGGTCCATTAATCGTTAAGTTGCTACAGGCTATCGCACTTAGGTAGCCAGTCAGCATTGCTTTCCTCCCTGAGGGCCAGGTTTGTCTGCATTCCCTGATTGGTCCGCCGCTTCTCGTACTGCAGCCCATACTCTTTCAGCATTAACGGCAGCCCCTTGCCAAACATGGTCAGACTGAGCGTATTTTTATAGCCGTTGGCTTCCATGTAGACCAGATAGGCATGGTAAAGGTATGCACGAGGCTGACGTGGGACAATGTTAGCGTTCCCCATAAACATTCCCGTGGTGTCAGGCAGGACTTCAAGGTATCCGCAAAAATCAAACGCAGAATCAGCATCACGCTTGATGGTGAGCGCTTCATCGGAGTTCTGCTGCGACTGAAGTAATGTCCTGGCACTCATTGGGTCACTGAAACGCTGCATAAGCTGGCGAACAATCACTGCCAGCTCGCTAGCAATCTTCTCTTTGAGCTGAGTATCACGTTCCTCCGGGGCTATCTGGTCAGGGAAATGCAGGATCACCCTTCGGCGTGAAACTCCACCACTACGATCAGTGAAACGCATCGGGTTATTGTTCACAGCCAGAATAACTGCAGGAATGTGGGTTGAATAGGCGTTCTGGTATTTGGGATCAACGGATACCGCATCGCCGCCAGTGATGGCTTTTAGTCCGGCCCCGTCACCGCTCCACTTTTCCTGGTCGGGAAGTCGAATCAGTGAGAAACCAATTAATGCGGCTCGTTCTCGTGGTGACTCAAGCATTTCAATGGTTGCGGAGGTAGCATTATCCTCACCTGCCAGCATTGTTGCTATTTCAGCCAGAATACTCTTTCCGCTTCCGCCAGGACCAGTGACCTCCAGAAACAGCTGCCAGTCATAACGGTTAGCCAGCACCATAAATAATGCCGCCAGGATAATGTCCCGCTTTTCAGGTTTGAAACCTGCGGCACGATCCAGCCAGCGCCAGAATGCCGGAGCATGGGTTTCCAGTGCCTCACCATCAACAGGCTGTGTGTAATCCACCTCGCACAGCGTACGTAACCAGTGCTTCTTATCGTGCGGGCTGAACAATCCCGTTCGGGTGTCGAGCACGCCGTTGCGGAAACCGATCAACTGCCGCCCCGGATTCTGCTGTTGCGGAACTATCAGTTTGAGGGTTTCCACGAGAGAGGCAATTTTCCCGGATGAAAAAGGTGCGCCGAGGCGCTGAAACAGCGCAGCGACATCACGGGCAAAATCGGCGTAATGAATAACTTTCCAGGCCCCCGCCTCATAGCGTGAAAGGAGCTGCCCGTTCGGGTCTACTGCCAGTGAATTTTTATAGTGATCCACTACCTTCTGCGCTTTTTCGCTGACGCTCAGAGCGGTAAATTCAGCTTCGCTCATTGTGTCGAAAGGGCTGGCAACAGCTGGTTTTATTACTTCATAAATTGCCAGCCGGGTGGCTTCTTCGCCGTTCTGCGTGAATGCATCGTTCCAGTCACCATACACAGGTGGGAGCGCCATTGTGCAATTGCAGGCCCTGGCAGCAGCTTCGCCCCTTGTTTGCCCCGCACCGTTGAGATCGCGGTCAGCAGCAATAATTATCTGGTGCGTTGGGTACTGACTGCAGGCAATGCTCGCCAGGGAAAGGAAATTGACGGATGAAAAGGCCACCATGACAGCATCGCCAGTCAGATGGTTGATAGTGAGTGCGGTAGCATATCCTTCCGCTATCCAGAGCCGTTTGGCTGCTTTGGCAGTACCTTCAATCAGGTAAAAGGCATTCTTAACCTGGCCGCCTTTAAGGAAGCATTTGCCCCCATCAGCATTGATTAACTGCAGATTTACCAGCTCTCCATCTGCATACAATGGAACGATAAGATCTCCCGCGCGAAATGCCACACCACCGACTTTATGCATGGCGGTTAATTCCCGGCAAGGCAGTGCAGTAAGCCCTTTACTCGTCAGATAGGCATTGCCAGTGGTCTGACGGGACTTATCAAACAAACGGGCAGCCAGCATTGCTGCAGCTTTTTTCCCGTCCTCTTTTTCAGGAGAACCAGATTCAAGCATTTCCTGAGATACTGGCGGCAGGTTTCCGGTAATGCCGTTTATTCTGTCTGCCGCTTCACTAATGCCTACATCCAGTACTTTACTTACTAGCGCCAGGCCATCACCTGCCCCGCACTGGTTACAGAACCACGTTCCCCGCCCTTCCTGGTCATCAAATCGAAAGCGGTCTTTCCCGGCACAGACCGGGCAGGGCTGGTGCCGATTTTTCAGTACTTTTACGCCCAGCGCGGGTAAAATTCTTGACCAGTGACCACGAGCTGCTTTCTCAGCCTGGCTAACTTTCATTCCTGACATTGTGCGGCCCTCCTTAGTGCAGCGCTGGTTTGTTGAGGTGACGGGAACAAAGTTCATCCATGACCGTCATTCCGAGCAATGAGAGAACCGGACAGGCTTTAAGCGGCCCCGACTCCATCAGATCCGAAAGCAACGCGCAGGCAATTTCCAGCCCTCTTTGCTGCCCATGCTGGCGCAGATAGAACCCTTCCAGCTCGCGGGCTATGGCATCTTCAAGTTCAGCGAGCGTCAGGCCGGAATAACGTTCCTGATGATTGCTGAGAGCCAGCCAGGCACAGGCAACGGCACGGCGATACAGAGCGGCACGAAGTGCCAGATGAGATTCACAGCATTTCATCAGGCCACCTCCGCATTCATCAGGTCGTCATGGCAGCGTTGCACCACTCCATCCAGTTGCTCTGTCATCAGATAGATGAGGGAAACCAGTTGTTCGCATTGGGCACCTGCTGGCTTTTCATAACAGTCCTGCAGGGCTGCCATGCCAGTTACATACTCACCCACATTGCGTAAATGTTTCAGCCTTACAACATCGTCGTAGGAGATCTCAAACTGGTTCATAGTGTCACCTCCCTGGCAGGCAGGCGTGCAGAAAGGGAAAGCACATAATCACGGACCAACGAAAGGCGTGCAGAACGCTCATCGCAGGCCACAGTGCGAAGCATACAGATGCGGGGGTGAGTGTCAGCACGGCGGATTGCGGCGAACACAAAGACATATTGCGGGTATGACGGGGTGAGGGTTGTAGCCATGATGGCAGCCTCCATTGAGTAGCGGTTATTGCTACCACCGGAAACGCCAATTTCACTGGTGGCAGCCCGAACGGGGTTGGCGTAACCGGCCTCAATGGATACCGGCCAGCCCGAAGGCTGCCCCGCCCGGACTGCCATTATCTCGGAAGAACCACGGTGTACACATAAACACCACAGCCCGGAAAATGGGTGTGCCTGAGCTACGACGAAAAAAAAGACGCCTGGCGCGTCTGGTGTCGCCATTGAGTTTCGCGGAACGCCAATTCCGGCTGCCGATTTTGCGACAGCGGAAAAACTATACCTGGAAATGACGACAGTAAGCAAGCCAGAAAAAAGGTATTTAATGTATTCAGGTATCATCATGCATCACATCCCCGCCCACGGGCGCTGATGCGATCCGCCATCCATGCGCTGACCTCTGACTGAGCCCAGGCGACATTTTTACCACCAAGCGGGATCTGCTTCGGAAACGCATCGCGGCTGATCAGGTCATAAACGGTAGAACGGGACAACCCGCATAAGTGCATCACCTCAGGCAGGCGTAAAAATCGCTCATGCTGGTTCGGAACAGGAAATAATGGCGCAGCAGGAGCTGGCGCAGACACAGAAATATTACGCATTTATCTACCCTCTTTAATTTCCACAATAGTCCTGATTAATTCATCCGGATTCAGGTAGTTCCTTATTATGTGTATATAGTTCGCTTGCGCACGCATTATTTATTTAGCGTCACATATTGATTTTATGGAACTTAAAAACCGATCAAACAATATAAAACGACATAATAAACATCATGCCTGCGGGCTATAAATACAGGAGCATTAATAGGAACTACCATTCATCCAGGGTTTACCATCCCATGGGTCATTGCACCTGATAGTGCTGGCCCCACCGCCATTACAGCAAGGCTTTACAACTTCTACACGAGGCCTTGCATTGTAAGCCACAATTTCCGGACATATTTATGAATCGCATCCAACTTATAAACATTGGGCCTGCATAAAAATCTTGATACTAAATAACCCTACCTTAATTCTAAAAATATATCCGAATGAATCCCTAAAGAACCGGGTAGCTCTAGTTTTATAAAAACCAGTCTAAAATGCAACACCATGGTCAGAGTCAAAAATGTTATTTCCCGGCAAAAACAGGCAGTCTATTTCAGCGCTTGTCGAATACTACTGAATAAGGGTGAATAGTGGTGAGGAGAAAAAATAAAATAGCCATTAGGAATAAAACACTCATTCATTATGAAAAAATACCATAAGTAATTTTATTCCCACGTGAACAGCTATGAACAGTCGATGAATAGTGCCCCTTCAACTCTTCACCTTTTAACTTACTGTATTATATGCTTTTTTACCTAAGTGAATAGTAGTGAACAGTTAAAGTAAGTCTGAAACAGCCTCAGTTAAACGAGGCCTTTCCTGGCTAGCCAAAAGAGGTCTTTGTCTTGTCGCTCGCACAATGGCGTTCAATGGCAGCTTTATATGCATGACAGCACAATTGACACCACGACAAACAACAAGGTGCTGACATGACTATCCCCGACCAGAGCAATAACCCGACCGTTGATATTTCTATCCCTGCCTCGACGCAACAGGCGCTTGAAAAAGTGAATGCCGCTAAATCAGCCTGGATGGAAGCCCGTCGTAAACAAGCTGACGCTGCTGCGATGCTCGCTACAATCCGTAAACGCCGAGTTGAAACGGAAGCAGAGGCAAAGGCACAGAATGAGGAATGGCGGCAGATGTTCCATGAAAACCAGGGACAGGTAACGCCAAAGATGAAAAAACTCCGGGCAGAGATTGCTCTGGGCCGGGAAACGCTCGACGAGTTTGATGATCTGCTTGCAGCCCATGCCGGAGATAATGAATTTCTGCCCTGGAAAACGGCGGAATTGGCCCGTGGTTACATTCAGGCGCATGACGATCTTATTGAAACCCATGTTAACCGGTTATGGGATGATTTCATGAGACAGCATGGTAAGAATCTCATTCAACTCCTGAGCCTGCTCAAAGTAACAATGGGACGGCGCGCCAGCGCTTATGTTGGCGTTGTCCATGAGGTGAATGACCCTGCAACGTTATTACGGAATTTTGTTTTCTCAAAAATTACCGACCCAGCGCTGAAACAGGATGAATCATTCCAGAATGATCCTTTCCTCAAAACGATTGGTGTACGTGCTAACAACATTGCCTATCAGGACATTAAGAATGCCCCAAGCCCGGCGGCGCAAATTCGTATTCAGAAACAGCGGGAAAAAGCGAAGAAGGAGCAAAGCTGATGAACACCACAATTACCCCTCAGGAAGCGCTGCAGCACTACCGGGAAGCTTCTCAGAGCTGGCTATCCCTTCGCAATGAACAAAGCACTGCCCAGCTACGGCTGCAGGCATTGTTGCTGTCTGCAGATAAGCCTGCCAATTATGCCTGGCAGGTTGAAACTCTCAGAGAAAAGCTCGAAGTGCTTGAATGGCAGATCAGCTGTGCGGCAAACGATAGCCTCTACGCGCAGAGGAGTGTTGTAGATGCCTGTGTTGATAATGCCTTGAGTGACTTTATGGCAAATTCGGGCAAGGAGTTGACCTCAGCGCTGGCACCTTATTTGAACGGCCCCGTTGGTCTTGATGCTGCTGCCCGTACGCTGCGTTCGGCACTGGCGCACCATGCGGAACTCAGTGCTCCAGAACTGCTTGAGTCCTGCCGTGACATCCTGGATGAATCAGGTTTGTCGCCTGATGCATCAATGCGCATGGATGCATCAAGGAGATTCACGCCGGCGAAGCATAAAACTTTTCAGGACAGACTCAAGCGCCTGAAACTTGCGGAGGAAGCCTATGGCTTTACAGTGTCCTGAGTGCGGCGAAATCTCACATGCTCGTTCCAGCTTTTATGAGGCCCCATCCATAAAGCGGACTTACTATCAGTGCAAAAACCTGGAGTGCTCATGCACATTCACCGCACTGGAGAGCGTGGACACGATTATTGCCCGGCCTAACAAGGTTGAGACCAAGGATGAAACCGCAAGCGAGCCATCAGAGAAGTCAGCTCACACACTCGGAAAATATGGCGCGGCCTCCAGGCTATCTAACCGCCAACAAATTCCTGTCTGACGACTCAAGCAATCCTCGAACCGGCTTATATGCCGGTTTTTTTATACCAACTTTCTGACTTTCCCATTGATGTTGAGAGTGCATGTCTATGCTGCATGAAAACGCATGAGTTCAATGCGCTGTTTTTGCTCCGTAAGGCGCTCAAACAGGCTCCTCTAGCCTCTCAGATGGTGCATGAAAAGTGATATGAAAAGTGAAGAGCGGGCAGGCGGGCGGGTGCTCGCGTAGAGAGCAAAAATTGCAAATGCCAGAAAATCTACTTTTCCAGCGCCTAACAATTAATGCCCCCCACCTATAAACTAAATACTTTATTATGAAGCTGTGTAGTCATAATTAACACTACCAAGAACCTTGTTAACAGAATAAACTCCCCTACTATATCTTCTATCACCCTCGGATATTAGATGTAATTTCTTCCTAGCCCTTGAACTCAAAACATAAAGTAATCTTTTTGAGTGATCATTTTCCTCACCAAATTTATTCATAACACCATCCAATAATCCAAATGCTATAACACAATCAAACTCCAATCCTTTTGCAGAGTGAATAGTCGTTACGGTGACTCCTTTTTTCCTTTCAAACATCCTTTTATAATGTTCTACTGAGGTAAGCACTGCAAGATTTAGAGATATTAATTTTTCCTTTCTTTTTTCAGCTGAAGAAAAAAAGGCATCATAAGAATCAGCAAATTCAATTGAACTTAACACATCAAAGCCAAAATAAAGACAGGCCTTTTCAAAGAAAGCACTCAAATACTCCACCCCACCAACTTCATTAACTTTGACAGCATTGCAATGCTTTAAAAACAATTTTGGAGAGCATGATTTCAAATCAATGAAAAAACCTGAATCAATCAATTGCTCAAATATTTCTCCGGCAGTTGAAATTCGATGCCTGTAGTTATATGGAGAAGGGCTAATGAGAGCTATCTTTGCAAATTTATACCATAAACTTTCTCTATTATGAGATATTGGCGTTATACCAGGACCGTTAAATGCAACATCTGGCATTATTGCCATCAATCTTCGGGTAATTTCTGAAAGATGATACCACCAAGGTGCAATTACACAAATCTCATTAACTGAGATACCTTCCTCAATAGCTCCAGTAATAAATTTAGAAATATTTGAATCTAGGTCTTCCATCAGACATGAATTATCGAAAGTAATTGATGACTTATAGTTCCTGAACTCTCCACATGCTTCAAACGCCTCTCCGGCCACCGTTCTAAAATTAGTGAAATAGTCCACTATTTGCTGACTAGAGCGATAATTATCTTTTAACTGCAATAAATCAAATTTAACTCCAGTGCGTGAAGAAAACAAATCAAAATCTAAAGCAACACCTCCCATTGAATTAAATATCGCCTGATTAGGATCTCCTACAAAAAACAACCTACAGCTATTCCTTTTTACCTTCAGTAGAGAAAACAATAATTCATACTGTAATACCTGGGTATCCTGATACTCATCTACCATTACAACTTCGAAAATATTAGAAAGATTTTTTGCAACGAAATGGTTATTGCTGACAACTTTATAAGAAAGATATACTATTTGTTCAAAATCGACAAAGCCACTATCCCTTAGACATTCATAATATTTTTCAACAACTTCTTTCCCATGCTTATCTTTTTCTCTCAATCCGTATTCACACCAGCCAAAATCCGTTTTGAAATAGTCTCTACTGTATTTAGAACATAACTGTAACTTAAGGTCTTCCGAATCGTGAGGATCAATTATTTTAAACCCATACCTGGTTTCATCACATAAAGCAGAGTAAGGTTTAATAATCCATTTAAGACAAAAAGAATGCAATGTTCCTATCCATAAATTATCAATAGAAACACCCAATTCCATTATTCTTTTTTTTATCTCATCAGCAGCACTATTAGTATATGTTAAAGCAATTATAAAACGGTTTACTTTGCTTTTAGATAATTCATAAGCAATTTTATAGGATAAAGTCCGAGTTTTCCCACTTCCAGGACAAGCCATTACCACTGCATTCCCCTCATGCAATACAGACTTTATCTGCTCATCACTAAGAAAACCTTTCAAAGTTAGCTCGTTCATCTATATCATCCTTACTAAAGCATCATCAACACCAAACACCTTAGAAATAAGATCACGAATCTCTTGTCTCAGCAAACGTTCTGTTCCATTTAACTTATCTAATATCTCGTCTATCCCAGGAGCAATGTCTTTAGTTTCATCTGCCCCAAGCTTACTTCTTTTATACTTCAAGACCGAGATGAGGATTACTCTATTGAACTTACCGATAGAGAAAGAAAGTGCATCTAAAATGTATGGAGGAATTACGACATCATGATCTATTTTATCAGCCAGCATCAATGCCAACCAGCCTTTGCCCATATATTTTGCCACAGACAAAACACGATCGCCGCAAATTTCAATTGAAGGGGAACTCAAATCTTTATTAACTGTCAATATTTTGTTTTCATTGGAGTAAACTTCGCTCACCACTGATTTAAGATACTTCTCGTTCTGGAAAAAATTTATAAATTCGACTTCGAAAGTTTGTTCAGCAAAGAATGCTTTCACATAATCATTGCCTTTACAAAAATCATCCAATATTTTTTTCCTTTCCTTCCCTAACTTTTCAGAACGTTCTGCCTTTCGTTTTTTAGCATGTAAAATCTTCCCATCAGTTTTTTTAATTGAACTGTAAATTGATTTATCTAAATCGGTGATGATCGCACAACGTTTTCTCAGCCTAGATTCATGAAAAATGCTAGCAATATTTTTAAAACCAGTGCTACCAACATTCACAATCGTTACACCTAACTCATCAAGAGAGATTCCAAAATGCTTAAAAAACATCGCTGGAATCATAATTTCTTCAGCATCACCTTCGACTAGTACAACTTTTTTAGCAAAAAGTAAATTCCCACGCTTTGCATCTAGATACCGTTCTAATTTAGAAATCTCCTGTGGAGTAAGACCCGTGCTAGGTTGGCATACATCAACATCATTTGCTTTTTCTTTTTTTGATATAATGTTAACCCTGCTGATTTTAGATGACTCAGATATTTGGGTGGAGTGTGTAGAGTAAATGATTTGTGTATTATCAAAGTTTAAATTTTTGAACAATGCCTTTTGTATATGAGTATGTAAATGGGCTTCAGGCTCTTCAATTAATATGAAATTAGCCACCTTACCTTTATTGATAAGATATTTATATTTTAATATCTTCAATGTCAAAAATAATAGATTGGCCCCTCCCAAACTCATGTCACTGATGCTACCATCAAAATACTCGCTACCTTCACTCACACTAAGGGTTAGTGATTTTAAAAGTTCTTTGGGCTCTTCCGGTAGCTTAGATTTAATTATGAGTTTTGTTGGTGAGAATGCTTCACCAACTGTCGATTTAATAGTTGAGTGAATTCCTTCCGATACCTGAATAACATCGGGCAATAATTCTATTTCACTGTTTAGAGAGATCACATCATCAATAATTTTCTCGTAGTCCTCGTCATTTAAGCTTTCGCTTTTTAATTCAAGTAACTCAAGCAACGGATTACGTTTACTGCCACTAAAGTCTGAAACAACATCTCTGAGCGCTTTAATGAATGTGAAAGAGACATCTTTGGACAATGAAATCTGCCTTCCAAGATTCCACCCTACATCTTTCACATCAATCTTATCTGGAAAAATACACTTGTCGAAATCGCCTACAATCTTCTTATATATTTCCTTATCATAAAAATCAGCATAACTACGGCCTGTAAAAATAACTTCATAGTCAGAAACTTTTATTTCAGACCTCACCCTTTCCAATTCGACAAAATCACCATGAGGAATTTCAGCCAACTCTGAACGCTTAGAAATGTTGGGTCTAAAAATAAGATTATATGTTGCACTTTGAATATACTCTCCTTCATCATTCATTACGTCACCACTTTCATGAATGAAAAGTGATTGTACAGACTCATCATGTGAAATATCAGAGAACTTCAAACTTATAATTATCCAGTGCCCTTTCCAATCGCCTAACTCGTGACTAAAATCATTTTCATCTAATTTATATGCCCTAAAGAGCATTTCATCATCCAGCATTAATCTTATAGCTCTAAAAAGATTACTTTTCCCTGTACCATTCTCCCCAATTACTGTATTAATTGCCTTTGTAAAAAAGAACTTGCTTCGTTTGAAATTTCTATAATTTATTAATGTAAGTTCAGATATATGCATTCTAAATTCCTTTAGAAATATATGATGAATAAAACTCTAGCATTTCCCGTCGCTTATCGATGTACTGAGCATGATTGTAAGTTCCACGTATTGAATTTTTATCAACATGTGCCAGTTGAATTTCAATCCAAGCCGAATCGTATCCTTTTTCATGCAAGATCGTGGAAAATGTATGTCTAAACCCATGCCCCGTGACTCTGCCACTGTAGCCCAGACGTTTAATAACCTGATTTATGCTAGCTTCGCTCATTGGTTTGTTTGGATCGTTCCGTCCCGGAAAAACATAACGATAGTTCCCTGTCATGATCTTGAGTTCATGGAGTAAATCTAACGCTTGGGTCGACAATGGCACAAGATGCGGCCTGCGCATTTTCATCCTTTCAGCAGGAATTTCCCAAATAGCGTTATCCAGATCAAATTCTTGCCATAATGCCGCACGTAATTCGATGGTTCTCACGCCTGTAATCATCAGTAATTTCGTGGCTATCTGGACAAGCTTGCTCCCTGTGTAACTCTCTAAGGCGCGCAGAAAATCGGGTATCTCATCAGCTTTTAGGAACGGGAAATGATTTGATTGATGTACTTCGAGGGCGCTAGAGAGATCAGCCGCAGGATTGTACTCCGCCCTACCCGTTGCAATTGCGTAGCGAAACACTTCGGAGCAACGCTGCCGCACTTTACGCATTTTCTCCAACGCACCACGTTTCTCAATTTTACGCAGTACGTTCAGCAGCTCTAGCGGTTTAATCTCTCCCACAGGCCTTGTTCCAACATAAGGAAAAATGTCGTTCTTAAACGCTTCCATGATGTCTGATGCATATCCTGCCGACCATTTAGCAGATTTAAGTTGATGCCACTCTCTGGCGATCTTTTCGAAGGCGTTCTCTGACTCTGTTTGCAGAGCCAGCTTTTGCTCTTTTCGAACCTCACTAGGGTTCTTTCCTTCTGCCACAAGTTTTCGAGCTTCATCACGACGGGAACGAGCATCGGCAAGGGTGATCGTTGGGTAAACGCCAAGCGAGATCATCTTGGGTTTACCAGCATAGCGATAGCGGAACCGCCAGCTCTTGCTTCCATTAGGTTCTATAAGCAATGACAAGCCTTGCCCATCCCCAAGCGTATAGGGTTTATCTTCAGGCTTAGCGCGGCGAATCTGCATATCGTTTAAAGGCATGTGTATAGGAATCCAAGACCGAACAGGAATATATACACAATCCTATACACATTCTGTATCGGATTCTACTGGATGGTCACGGACGATGATGGACTAAAACCCGATAAAATCTTTATAAATCAGGGTATTTATGGATGAATACGGACGTTTGAGGAAGTTGAGATGGTGCCGATAATAGGAGTCGAACCTACGACCTTCGCATTACGAATGCGTAAATTGGTCCTGTAAAATCAATACCTATCGAATTTAAATAGATTTTTTGCCACAATATTGCCACAGTTCGTTAGGAATCAGACAGAAATGGCGACTATACGCAAACGTGGTAACTACCAATGGGAAGCTCAAATCCGTAAACGTGGTTTTCCCTCTCAAACCAAAACCTTTAACACCAAAGTAGAAGCAGATGCTTGGGCCAAAATGATCGAGTCAGAAATGGCGAGAGGAGTTTGGCTTAGCCGCAGCGAAGCGGAATCTACGACATTGTATGAAGCCCTAACGCGCTATGAAAAAGAGATTGTTCCCGACAAAAAAGGAGCAGTGCAAGACCGATCATTGGTGCGGATACTAAAAGGCACTCAGCTGGCAAAAAACTATATGGCCAGCATCAGGAGTGCCGATGTCGCCAAGCTAAGAGATGAATGGTTGAAAATTTATGCTCCTGCAACTGTTTTAAGGCGTTTGGCCTTACTTTCTCATGTATTCAATGTTTCGCGGAAAGAATGGGGCATGGAGAGCCTGCTGAACCCCGTAGAGGCCATTCGCAAACCCCAACCCAAGAACTCAAGGACCAGACGCCTGGAAGCGCTGCCTTTAGTTTCTGAGCAAACCGGTGTTACGTCAGGAAAGGAATTAGCCAACGAGATCGAACATATCATTGCCGCAACACATTCATTAGTATTGCCAGCAATCATTCTTCTGGCGTTAGAGACAGCCATGCGCCGTAGCGAAATTGCAGAACTTCGATGGCGCTTTATCGATCTTGATAGGCGAGTTGCACATCTGCCAGATACTAAGAATGGTAATGCTCGCGATGTCCCCTTATCCACAAAGGCTGTTATGGTACTATCCAATCTAAAGGAGCGTTCTAAACAAGCTGATGACAAGGTTTTTGGAATGCGTGCCGATGCGATCACCCGCGCTTTTGATCGAGCTGTAAAGCGCGCCAGAGAAAGATATGAACAAGCTAAACCTCAATGTGATGACACCTTCCTCAAAGATTTAAGATTTCACGATCTCCGGCATGAAGCGACCTCTCGCTTGGCTGAGATTTTCCCCATGCACGAGCTGACAAAAATCACGGGGCATAAAGACCCGAGAATGCTAATGCGGTATTATCATCCAAAAGCTGAGGATTTAGCGTTAAAGTTGAAATAAAGGATATCTTATGCGTTACATTAGAAAACACATTGCAAATTTTGATTTCAATATTGTATCCATTATATATTTGCTGATTGCTTGCATTGTAATCATGAAGTTCCCATTATTACTTCAAGATAAAACCTTCTTAGTTTGTGGATTATTCCTCTCCGTAGCATTCATTTTTTGTGCCTATAACAACAAAAAAACAATCGTCAATAAAATGATTGAGCACAGCATCATTAAATGGATTGGAACAGTATTGATTTTTTCAATTTGTATGTGGTATGCAAAACATAAAATTAATTTTGATTACGATATTCAACCGGAATACTTAATATACTCATCTTATGGTTATGCTTTCGCAATGGCCATTCCTCTATCTCTATCCATTTATGGCCTTAGCATTTTCATATACTTATACTTTGGAAGAATTACTGCTTATCAATGCTTTTACGCGGTAATTTTGACCATCACTTTTTCTGCAATGCTAAGAGAGACGATTGAAAAAAACCAAGAGGTTGATTTCAAAGTTATTATGTTGTTAGTTTTCGGGTTAGCTTTCGGTATCGTAACCATGTTCAAAGCAATGCAAAAAACAAATAAAGAATCAACTTCATCCAATAAAAAGAATCTATTATACATTGCAAAAACAATGGCACAAGATATTAATAGAGCAAAACTAATTTTAATGATATGGTTTAAAAAAATACTCATATGTTCGAATAGCTACTTAAGAGTTGCAGATCTATTATCGACAGCAATTGCATTATTATTCATTAGTGTTTTTTCAATAAAGATAATACCAGAGCATCAGAAGTCTTTTCTTTTACTTGATGCTTTTTCTAAGACAGATTGCAATACAAAAAAAGATTCATTTTCATACATCAGGAAATCGAAAAACGAATGCTACAGAATTAATTCTAAAGGAATAGAAGTTATCGAAATGATATCATTTACCTCATCAACTGACTAAAACATAGGTAGTAATGAAAATGGATGAGACCACGAAGAGAAAAAGGATTGAGGCATTTAGGAAAGCAGAGGCTAGCTTATATTTATCAGGTAAAGATCCTCGCGGGTCAGAATTTTACCAGAAAATAAAGGATGAAGTTATAAGAGGTAAGCTAACTTATGAAGAGGCAAAAGCAGAGATTTTAAATCACCATATAGAGAAATCGAATAAATAAGAAAAAGGCTAACATTATGTTAGCCTATCTTCTCAATGATTATTCCTATAACTAAAAATTGCTTTTTTCAATAACTCCGTTTGCTCATCAGCATCATCATAATTATAAATTCCCGTAGCAGAATAATACTCTTCGATGCATAGAATATTTATCAATGGTTCACAAATCTCTTTAATAAACTCCTTGTTGTTATCGGCAAAATAATTTTTATTCCTTCCAAAACAAAGCTATTATAATCAGCCATTATCCACCTCCTTACAGGTGTTTAGTGGAAGCGTCAGTTAACGTTACCGCGCTAACTGACGCGCCTAAATCAAGATATTTTACTGCCAGTTAAACTATCACCCTCAAACTCATCCTGTTCGTGGTTAGTCTGACGATCGGCTGTGTGTTTACGTATTTGATTCGCTATTTCCCCACCAACGGTCTGTTGTCTTCGGATAGTATTAGTACTTCCCTTCATCATCTGATACTCCGAAGCTCCGTTAGACAGCCCGCTCGCCATGTGAGAAGCCATGCGGCCAGCTCGTGAGAATGATGAAGCAAACCCCTGGCTTCCTCCGCTGACGCTACCTGTATTACTCCCTGCAGAAGAACCACCGGAACCGCCTGATGGTTGTCCTCCAGAAGTATCTACGGAACCGGTATCTTCCCCTCCGCCAAATCCTCCACCTGAACCACCTTTATCACCAGAACCAGATTCTTCGGCCATCGCCGCTTGTGCAGATTCAAATGCTGCTTTTAGAGCGGAAGCACCACCACTGACTTGAGCTGTAGCACTCATTGCCATTGCCCCAGCGCCACTGATTGCAGTAGTAGCAGCGCCAGTAATCATACCTGCTCCAAAACCACCGATCCCTTGTAAGGACGCTCCTCCAACAACGCCTGATAACAACAACGGTAATTTATTCGTCAATACTAAAAGAATAATTGACGCCAGAAGTAAAACAATAAGACTATTAAGATCAGGAATATCATTTTTAATAATAGAAAAATACTGATCTATAAATGATTGCCCAATCCCAATGATTAATGTCATCGTAAATAACTGAATACCAATCGATAATACTGTGCGTAAGTAATTTATTGCTATATCAGAAGTCCATTTCGAGCCACCAAACCCAAGCAAAATAACTCCTGCATAACACAACACCCATGCAGAAACTAACATTATTAGCATATTTATCGCGATAAGCGCCATTACTACTAATACTATTATCGCAACGGTTATCATAATGGTCGAAATCATTGGAGACCAAATTGATGCTGCTGAACTGACCTTTGTTAATATCACAAATGCCATATCCACTATGCTGGAGGGTGAAATACCAGTACTTGTTCCTAAAGCATTTGCTGCAAGTTGTCTCATTGAGTTAATTATAGATTGTGATATGGCTGGGCCGTTGATTAAAAGATAATAAAAAAAACCAATCACGGCAAAAAAACGAACTATTTCTGCAAGTGCACTGATTAAACCTTCCCCTTGCATCGCCAACATACCAAATGTCCAAACCATACTTATTAATACCAGCCCCCAGAAGAGCCAATTTGCATAATCACCAATTACTAATGACCATGTGCTGGCTACTTGCTGAAACTTATCTAATAACGTATCAAGTAATCCACTACTATCTAATTGACCAGCATAAGCATTTACAGAAAACAAAAAAACCATTCCTAAAAAAGTGAGCTTGCTTACTATTCTCATAATTACCATTCTCGCTTAGGGCTAGGATTGTTATTGCCACGCAGGGCACATTTATCGTAGTTATGTTCGTTCAATTTATTCTCTGGCGTCGATAAACAATCTTCATCTTTTTTATCGCAAGAGCATAGAATTATTGAAATTATTAGAATAAAAATGACCAAAAGTTTTTCTTTCATTCAGCTCTCCCTCACCAAATTCGCTTCGGGCTTGGTGTGTTCTCGCCAGCTAACGCTTTTTCATCAGCGACTATTTGTTGGGCTTCTTTATCAGCCTCAGCCTGTGCCAGTGTTGCTGCAGCGTTTTGCTGAGCTACCAGAAGCGAGCGGATTTGCAGCAACTGGTTCGTTTGAGCACTGGCAAGCTGGTTAGCGGCCTGAATAGCTTCCATTTGCCCTTGTGCGCCGGTTGCCTGCGTTTGCAAATCTGCAAGGTTGTCAGCATCGCTTTGCAGTGTTTCCTGCTGTTCGTCAAGAGCCTTAAATACAGCGTCATTGGCCTTTTTACGTGCCTCAGAGCTGTTCTGTTCAGCTTTGCGCAGTGCGCTAATTTCATCCGCAGTACATTCAACATTACTGTTAAAGCACGGTGATGAGCGGTAGTAATTCACGTCCTGATAACGTTTCAGATATGAATCAAGACTCCCGGCCTGGTTTTTGTAGTAATTAAGGGTGTCCTGCGCCTGCAACAATTTGTTGATGGTCGAATTGGCCTGATCCCAGATATAGGCTGCAGGTGCGACTGTATTTTTGAGCATGTTTTCATACTGCTGCAACTGCGTCTGGTACTGCTGGATCTGTTTTGCCACAGCCTGAACGTTGTTGACTGCGCTGATTGTGGTCTGCACCACATTAGTACCATCGATTACAGGGATACCGGCTGTCGCCGGTAATGCCATGATGGACGCCAGGAAGGAAGCTGCTAATGATTTTTTAGCTGCTAAAATCCCTCTCAGTGATGAAAATACTCGGAGCATTAACTTCATTTGCCCACCTCAAATTTAACTGATTATTAATATTGAAAACTCGTACTTTTAACAAATACAGATATTTAGGAAACCATAAATTTATTTATCCAAGATTCTATCCATAATATTTCTTAGTTCTTGTCTGGTTGATTCTATTTTAGCAAGCAACGTTTTTATCAATGAGGGTGAAAAATCAACTGTGCGTGGATCGTTAGCTAACCACAGTTTAAGTAACCCACCAAGTCGACCAAGATCAGCATTTACTCGGCTAAGCTCTACAACCTGTTCAATATCTACCATAGACTCAACCTGATAACCCATTGCTACTTTACGAATGAAACTCGCTACACTTAAGCCAGATGCTTCTGCATTTTCCTGGATTTGCGCTTTTTCATCTGGCAAACAATAAACTTTAATTGGTGTACTATTCTTTCTAGTCTGAGAAACGGTCATATCATTCTCCATACAGGCGGTAGCCGATCAGCCTCGCAGAGCAGGACTCCGTTGAGCAGCTCAGCTGCGAATAAGGGAAGGTAAAGTAGAAGCACCGTTTACGGTGGGCCTACTTTACATATCCTGCCCTACATTTGCCGTTGTGAATCTGTGTACGTATTGTGTATTCCTGTGTACTCAGTGTGTTTTAGTAAAGCATTTGTGCAGTATTAGTCGTGTAAAAGTGTGCAGCATATGTGTTTATTGAAAGGAAACTTATCTGAATACCCCAAGGAATATTTTTATTCTCGCGGCTTGGGTTTTAGCGGCCTGCCACGTTTCCTTTGAAACCTATTTATCTCTTTCGCTATATCGTCATTTTCTGTCTTTGACTCAACAGATTTATCTATCCAGTCCTTAACATCCTCTCTACGCCAGAGAAGACGTTTATTACCGGGAAGACGGCATCTTGGTGGAAGACATTTTGGATTTCGCGTTGCATCACTGCGGATACTTTTTACAGTTTTCTTTAATGCAAAAGCCAACTCTTCAACGGTTATAAGTTCTGGCATAACTGATTTCATCGAAGAACCCATCTCTCAGTAGAAATTTGAGGATTTTAGCGGCTAAAATTTTAGGCGCTAAAGTTTGCTAACCAACGTTATGAATTGAGAATAATTAAAACTTACTGCCAAAAAGAATAATGTCAACAGGGTTTTTATTCATCGGGTTCTAACTTCATATGAAATTGGTTTTATTGACCAATTTCTGAATCACACTAAGGTTTTAATAATTCCTTTAATCTTTTTGGTTATATATAAGGTTAAAGATCAGGTTAGAGGGGGGTGGAAAAGCGATATATTTATTTGTTTATTATGACAATTTTAAATTATACCCGTACCTCAAATGTCATGAAAACGTACCTCATATGTCATAAAAGCGTACCTCATATGTCATATAATAAAAAATTAACAAACAAGTTATGCACAATATTATCAACAGAATCTGTGGGTAAATACACAGATTATACATGATGAAATAGATTGTTTAGCTAAACTAAATAGCAATAAATAAAATGAAACGAAATGTAAATAACAGAGGATTGTAGATGACTTATAAATTTGGTTAGCTAACCTTTATAAGAACTACTGTTTGCAAATGATTCATTCCTGACAGCGGATATATCGAATTTGAGTAAGAAAAACACTTAAACCAACCTTACTCTATGATTTGTTTAGCTAAACAAATTACTATAATGAATCCGATGACGTTTAAAAAAAAGGAGGGGGGATGAGGACGATAAATGCTGCACCTTCAACTGTCGGAGAGATTTTATACGAAGAATTCTTGAAACCATTGGATATGCCTCCCGCAAGACTTGCTGAACTGATGGATACATCATATGAAAAAATTTTGGAAATAATAAAAAATGAGCGAAATATAACTCTTGAGGAAGCTTTTCAACTCGCGATAATTTTCAATACGGATGCATATTTTTGGGTGAAACTGCAAGAGCTACATGAGGCATGGTTTAATAAAAAAAAGTAATGGTATTCAATTAGATTGCTTAGTCCTAATACATAATATGCTTTGAATAATACTCATGTATTACTAGTGACTCATTAAAACATGATAACACCAGGAGGACTGAGGATTGAGAAATTTGACCCTGGATGATGGGACACAGTCCTGACCGGACAAATCATTTTAGCCGTGGTACAGGCGACACTGAAAACCGACATAAAGAAGCCCGACTGGTAAGTTCGGGCTTTGTTTGACGCTCTGGCCTGAATGGAACATTCCTACATTAGACGTTAATATCTTACATCTAATTAGCCGCAAATACTAATGGATACATAGTTCCATTTGACTTGACTACCCATTTGCAGATTACTCCACCATCACTAATAAAATTCGACCACTTAGATTCGGAAGTGTCAGGCTGTAGGTCTTAAACCCGAAAGACTGCTTTTGGCCAGAAGCTGCCTTTGCTAGGGAAGGTGCGAATAAGTGGGGAAATTCTTCTCGGCTGACTCAGTCATTTCAT
>OGXC01000280.1_pt1 | contig 44637 bp, 36 predicted proteins | sample 1576201 | NCBI WGS metagenome assembly OGXC01 (sample SAMEA3541562, study PRJEB24748) | human gut metagenome | biome: human gut; feature: human-associated habitat; material: faeces | place: China | collected 2012 | reverse complement strand
AAACCGAAAAGCCCAAAAAGCTCACCCGCGCCCAGAAAAAAGAAATTGATGCCGTTCTCCGCAAGTACAAGGGTGACGGCAAGCCCCGCACGGCACAGGCCACCATCCCGTATGAGGCCATCTACCCGGACGGTGTGTGCCGCATTGACCGACGCACATTCTCCAAGTGCATTGCCTTTGAGGACATCAGTTATCAGCTGGCCCAGCCGGAAACAAGAACCGCCATCTTTGAACACCTGTGCGACCTCTACAACTATGTGGATGCTTCCATCCATGTGCAGCTTTCGTTTTTGAATCGCAAGGTTGACCCGGTGCAGTACGCAAAAAGTTTTGAGATCGCACCGCAGGGGGATGATTTTGACGACATCCGCGCCGAGTACACCGCCATCCTGCAAAAGCAGCTTGCCAGCGGAAACAACGGCATTGTCAAAACCAAGTACCTGACCTTCACCATCGAGGCAGACAATCTAAAAACCGCACGGGCGCGGCTGACCCGCATTGGTCTTGACCTGCTGGGCTATTTCAAGACCATGGGCTGCGTGGCGCACGTCATGGACGGACAGGCGCGTTTGGAGGTGCTGCACGGCATCTTCCACCCGGACGGGGAACCGTTCCGCTTTGACTGGGACTGGCTGGCGCCCTCCGGCCTGTCCACTAAGGATTTTGTGGCCCCGTCCTCCCTCTGCTTCGGCACGGCCAAGACTTTTGGACTGGGCGGCAAATATGGAGCTGTGAGCTTTTTACAAATCCTTGCGCCGGAACTTTCGGACGAAATGCTGGCCGACTTCCTCAAAACGGAAAGCGGGATTCTCGTCAATCTCCATGTGCAGGCCATCGACCAGACCGAGGCCATCAAAACCATCAAACGGAAAATTACAGACCTTGATGCTATGAAGATTCAGGAACAGAAAAAGGCTGTCCGTTCCGGGTACGACATGGATATCCTCCCCAGCGACCTTGCCACCTACGGCGAGGATGCCAAAAAGCTGCTGAACAAATTGCAGACCCGGAACGAACGGCTTTTCATGCTGACTTTTTTAGTGCTGAATGTGGCCGACACCAAGCAAAAGCTGGGCAACGATGTGTTCCAAGCCGCAGGTGTGGCACAGAAGTATAACTGCTCGCTTGTCCGGCTGGACTACCAGCAGGAACAGGGCCTTGTGTCCAGCCTGCCGCTGGGCATCAACCAGATAAAGATTCAGCGCAGCCTTACCACCTCCAACGTGGCGGTGTTCGTGCCCTTTGTGACGCAGGAGCTTTTCCAGAGCGGCGCGGCCATGTACTACGGCATCAACGCAAAATCCCACAACATGATCATGCTGGACCGCAAGCAGGCCCGGTGTCCCAACGGCCTAAAGCTGGGTACGCCCGGCAGCGGCAAATCCATGAGCTGCAAGTCTGAAATCGTCAGTGTGTTTTTAACGACTGCTGACGATATTTTTATTTCAGACCCAGAAGCCGAGTATTATCCGCTGGTCAAGCGGCTGCATGGGCAGGTCATCAAACTTTCGCCCACCAGCAAGGACTATGTGAATCCTCTGGACATCAACCTCAACTACTCCGAGGATGATAGTCCGCTTGCCCTGAAATCGGATTTTGTGCTGTCGTTCTGTGAGCTGGTCATGGGCGGTAAAACAGGTCTGGAAGCGATTGAGCGCACCGTGATAGACCGTGCCGTGAAAGCCATCTACCGCCCCTATCTGGCGAGCCCCTGCCCGGAGAATATGCCCATCCTCTCCGATTTGCACCAAGCCCTGCTCGACCAGCACTTGCCGGAAGCGGACCGGGTAGCGCAGGCATTGGACCTGTATGTGTCCGGCTCGCTGAACGTGTTTAACCACAAAACGAATGTGGACATCCACAACCGGCTTGTGGCCTTTGACATCAAAGAGTTAGGAAAACAGTTAAAAAAATTGGGGATGCTCATTATCCAAGACCAGATATGGGGCCGCGTCACCCAGAACCGCAGCCAAGGCCGGGCCACATGGTATTTTGCAGACGAGTTCCACCTTTTGCTGAAAGAGGAACAGACCGCCGCGTACAGTGCCGAGATTTGGAAGCGCTTCCGCAAATGGGGCGGCGTACCCACGGGCGCCACCCAGAATGTGAAGGACCTTCTTTCTTCCCCGGAGATCGAGAACATTCTGGAAAACAGCGACTTCATCACGCTGCTGAATCAGGCATCCGGCGACCGCAAAATCCTTTCGGAACGGCTGAACCTCTCCGCAGACCAGCAGAAGTACATTGACAATTCCGAACCGGGCGAAGGACTGCTGATTTTTGAAAATGTGGTGCTGCCGTTTTCCAATCCCATTCCGAAAAACACCCAGCTCTATAAAATCATGACCACCCGGCTCAGCGAGGTGGTGGAGCTATGAGCCTAACGCATTTCAGCTTGTTTTCCGGCATCGGCGGCATCGACCTTGCCGCAGAAGCAGCGGGTTTTACTTCGGTCTGTCAATGCGAGTGGGCGGCCTTTCCCGCCGCTGTTCTGGCAAGCCACTGGCCGGAGGTGCCCCGTTTTCAGGACATCACCACAGTAACAAAGGAGGCTTTCTTTGAAAAAACAGGACTTCGCACCGTCACCCTCATTTCAGGCGGCTTCCCGTGCCAGCCGTTCTCCACCGCAGGGCGGCAGCGCGGCTTCCACGATGAACGCTACCTGTGGCCCGAAATGCTGCGGGTCATCCGGGAATTGCAGCCCCGTTGGGTGCTTGGAGAAAATGTTGCTGGCTTCCTCCGTATGGGGCTCGACAAAACGCTCATTGACTTGGAGCAGGCAGGTTACGATGTTCGGGTTTTCGTATTACCTGCTGCTGCCGTTGGCGCGTGGCACGAACGGAAACGGGTATTCATCATCGGCTCCGCTGCTTCCCACACCCCTTGCCAGCGACACCGGGGATGTGGGCAAGGGGTTGGACATCCAGATTTCTGCAAATGGCAGTTACCGCAAAATGAACAAGGATGGCAAGGCGTGGACAGCGCGGCTTTCCCATGTGGTCTACCGCATGACCCCCACCACGCTGGAAAAGCCCTACCTCAACCCGGACTGGGTAGAGTGGCTGATGGGGTTCCCGCGCAAATGGACGGACATTCCCTTTGGGACAAAGAGCCTGCCGACATCCCGCGCCTGACAGAAGATGTGCCAAACCGCAGCAAGCGGATGAAAACACTAGGCAATGCAGTTTCGCCGCCGCAGGTGTTCCCGATTCTCAAATACATTGCGGACATTGAAACGGGCCGCTGTCCGATGGGAGGTGAAGAACTTTGAAAGAATTGCAGGCAAAAGCCAAAGTCACCCAGACCATGACCCGTGACGGTCTGGTGGTGGAAAATCAGGCGGACGGCACTGTAGAGAATGTTTCCAGTCGGGAAGCGGAACAGGACTACTCCACGGATGCCGAGGGCAAGGCCGAAAAAATTCTGGAACGGGCCGAGGACATCAAGGACGGGCATAAAAATAAAAAGAAAGCGAAAAAGGCAGCAGAAACAGCGGCCACCGCCAAAAGTGAAGATGGTCTGCACCGTTCCGCTGCCCGTTTGGAATTGACCGAGGACGAACGGGCAGACCCGGAGTTGCAGCCGTACATCCACAAGGCGGAAGCAAAGGCCGACAAGCTGGATGCGGCCCGCGCCGCTCTGCCGAAGAAGCGTGTCCCGGTCAAGGAAAAAGTTTACGATGCAGCCAGCGGCAAGGCAAAATCCACCCTGCGGTTTGAGCAGCAGGACAAAGGCCCGCCCAGCCTGAAACCAAACCCGGCCAGCCGCCCGCTGTCGGAAGCATTGCTGTTCGCTCACGGAAAAATCCATGAAGTCGAACACGAAAATGTGGGTGTGGAGGGTGGCCACAAGGGTGAAGAACTGGTGGAGCGTCAGACCGCCAAAGCCATCCGCAGCGGCATCCGGCACCACAAGATGAAGCCCTACAAGGCCGTGGAAAAGGCAGAGCGTCAGCTCATGTCTGCCAATGCAGAATACTTTTACCAGAAATCCTTGCGGGACAATCCGCAAATTGCACAGGCGGCCAGCAACCCCATTTCCCGGATGTGGCAGAAACGGCGTATCAAACAGCAGTATGCCAAAGCTGCACGGCAGGCCGGACAAGCCGCCGCGCAGGGTGCAGCCGCCACCGCAGAGAACGGTTTCCGGGTAACAAAGCTGGCGGCCGAGGGCGGCGAACGGGTAGCCGAATTTGCGGCCCGGAACTGGAAAACCATTCTGATCGTGGCGGTGTTCGGTCTGCTGGCTCTGCTCTTGATAACGGGGTTGCAGTCCTGCACCGTGATGGCGGGCACCGCTGGAACCGGCGTGACGGCATCCTCTTACTTTTCCAAGGACAAGGATATGCTGGGTGCAGAGAAAGCCTACGCCAAGCTGGAACAAAAACTGCAACGGTATCTCGACACCTACGAGGCCACCCACAACTACGATGAATACCATTTTTATCTGGACGAAATCGAGCATGACCCCTATGTGCTGATCTCGATTTTGTCCGCGCTCCATGATGGCGTTTTTACATTGGCCGAGGTGCAGGGCGAACTTGAAATGCTCTTTGAAAAGCAATACATCCTGACCGAGACCGTGACCATGCAGATACGCTACCGTACAAAAATGATGGTCATTATTGGCCCGTATGGTGTGCCGCAGGTTATCACCTACCAAGAGCCGTATGAATACTACATCTGTACGGTCAAGCTGAAGAACAAGGATTTGTCCCATCTGCCCGTGGAAGTGCTGACCGAAGAACAACTCAGTGCTTATTCGCTCTATATGCGCACGCTGGGCAACCGGCCGGATTTGTTCGGGCAGGCACAGTACCCCAATGCGTCCACCATCAAGCAGCCCACCTACTACGATATTCCCCCGGAAGCACTAAAGGATGATAGGTTTGCCGCCATGATGGAGGAAGCCACGAAGTACATCGGCTACCCGTATGTGTGGGGCGGCAGTTCGCCCAGCACCAGCTTTGATTGCAGCGGCTACATTTCGTGGGTGCTGAATCACTCCGGCTGGAACGTGGGCCGCCAGACCGCACAGGGCCTTTACAACCTCTGTACTCCTGTTTCGGCGGCGCAGGTCAAACCGGGCGACCTTGTGTTTTTCAAGGGAACCTACGATACCCCCGGCGTGAGCCATTGCGGTATCTATGTGGGCAATTCCATCATGCTGCACTGCGGCGACCCGATCTCTTACACAAACCTCAACTCGAAATATTGGCAAGAACATTTTTACAGCTATGGGCGTTTACCGTGACGCCAGAAAGGATTTTGTATGGCAAAAAGACTTTCCCGCATTGAGCGCGACATTGAACGGCTCAAAGAAAAAATCAGCGAATACCAGCAGCAGTTGAAAGAACTGGAAGCTGCAAAGACCGAACAGGAAAATCTTCAAATCATTCAGCTGGTGCGCAGCATGAACATGACGCCGGACGAGTTTGCGGCTTTTCTGCGCAGCGGTGCGCTGAACGCGGCACCCACCGTCACCCCGTACCACAAACAGGAGGATGCCGCCGATGAAACCTGACAACTGGAACCGTTTCGCTGCCGGACTGCTGGCTATCCTGCTCTGCCTCTGCTCCTTTTCCATGCCCGCTTTCGCAAGCGGTACTGACCCTGCCCCGGAACCTCTGCCGGAGATTATCGAAGAAGAACCCACTACGGGCGGCATGGAGCCGGAGGGTGTGCCCATCACGCCCAAGGGCAATGCAACACTGGTGGATGACTTTTACGGCGACAAGCAGCTTATCACAGTGACCACCAAGGCCGGGAATTATTATTACATTCTCATTGACCGTGCCAACGAGGACAAGGAAACATCCGTTCACTTCCTGAACCAAGTGGACGATGCCGACTTGCTGGCCCTGCTGGATGAAGAACCGCAGGAAACCGAGTTCTGCACCTGCACCGTGAAATGTGAGGCCGGGAACATCAATGAAAACTGCTCCTTGTGTGAAAAGAGCCTGCGCAACTGCACAGCCCCGGAAGCGGCGAAAAACGACACCGAAACGCCGGAGGAAAAGCCGAAATCCAGCATAGGCAGTCTGATGATCCTGCTGGTGCTGGCTCTGGCTGGCGGCGGTGCGGCACTCTATTATTTCAAGTTTCGCAAGCCTAAGGCCGATACCACCGGGCACGATGATCTGGACGAGTACGATTTTGGCGAGGACGAAGATGCAGACGAGGAACCGACTGAAATCGAAATTCATTCAGAGGACGGACAGGAGGACGAAACATGAGCTTTCAGCTGGTGATCGCCGAAAAGCCCAGTGTGGCCCGCAGCATCGCCGCCGTGATCGGGGCCACTGAAAAGCAAAACGGCTATTGGCAGGGCGGCGGGTATCTGGTCAGCTGGTGCATCGGGCATCTGGTGTCCTTTGCCGAGGCGGGCCAGTACGATGAAAAATACTGTAAGTGGCGGTATGAGGATTTGCCCATCCTGCCCCAGCCGTGGCAGTTCATCGTCCCGGACGAAAAGAAACAGCAGTTTGAAATTGTGCGCTCTCTGCTCAACCGCCCGGATGTGGACAGTGTGACCGCCGCGACCGACGCAGGCCGGGAGGGAGAACTGATTTTCCGTTTCGTCTACCAAATGGCCGGTTGCACAAAACCCGTAAAGCGGCTCTGGATTTCCAGCATGGAGGATGCAGCCATCCGAGAGGGCTTTGCAAACCTGTACCCGGATTCGGACTACGATGCTCTGTACCGATCGGCCCTCTGCCGTGCAAAGGCGGATTGGCTGGTGGGCATCAACGCAACGCGGCTGTTTTCGGTGCTGTACCACCGCACCCTCAACATTGGCCGCGTTATGTCCCCGACGCTGGCGCTCATCGTCCAGCGGGAGGCCGAAATCGACGCCTTCAAGCCGGTGCCGTTTTATACGGTGGCGCTGGAACTGCCCGGCTTTTCCGCTGCCAGCTCTCGGATGGACAATAAAGGCACTGCCGAGCAACTGCGGCAAGCCTGCGAGGGCGGCATGGCCACGGTTAAACAGGTGGAGCGCAAGGACAAAACCGAGAAGCCGCCCGCCCTCTACGACCTGACAACACTCCAGCGGGACGCCAATCGCTTGCTGGGCTTCACGGCGCAGCAGACATTGGATTATCTGCAAAACCTCTATGAAAAGAAGCTCTGCACCTATCCCCGGACGGACAGCCGCTACCTGACTTCCGACATGGCCGAGGGCCTGCCGGTGCTGGTGAATCTGGTCGCCAACGCCATGCCGTTCCGCAAGGGCATCGCCATCTCCTGCGATGCGGCGGCGGTCATCAACGACAAGAAAGTGACCGACCACCATGCGGTGATCCCCACCCGCAACATCCGAGAGGCGGACCTGTCCGCCCTGCCGGTGGGCGAACGGGCGATTCTGGAGCTGGTGGCGCTGCGCCTGCTGTGCGCGGTGGCCCCGCCCCACACCTACGCCGAAACCGCTGTCACGGTAGAGTGCGCCGATACAGAGTTCACCGCCAAAGGCCGCACGGTGAAGCAACCTGGCTGGCGGGCGCTGGACGCCGCCTACCGCGCCAGCATGAAAAATGCGGAGCCGGACGGCAATTCCGAGGACAAGGCCCTGCCGGAACTGACCGAGGGCCAGGAGCTACCGGTCACGGGGGCCGCCGTCAAGGAGGGCAAGACCACCCCGCCCAAGCACTTCACCGAGGACACGCTGCTTTCCGCGATGGAGACCGCCGGGAAGGACGATATGCCGGAGGATGCCGAGCGCAAGGGGCTGGGCACCCCCGCTACCCGCGCCGGGATTTTAGAGAAGTTGGTGTCCACCGGCTTTCTGGAACGCAAAAAGAGCAAGAAAACCGTGCAGCTTTTGCCGTCCCACGACGCCATTTCCCTGATTACCGTTCTGCCGGAGCAGCTGCAATCCCCGCTGCTGACCGCCGAGTGGGAGTACCGGCTGGGCGAGATCGAGCGCGGTGAGCTGGCCCCGGAGGACTTCATGGCTGAGATCACCGCCATGCTGAAGGAGCTGGTGGGGACTTATCAGGTCATCAAGGGCAGCGAGTACCTGTTTGCCCCGCCCCGTGAGGTGGTGGGCAAATGCCCCCGCTGCGGCGGTGAAATTGCAGAAATGCAAAAAGGCTTCTTCTGTCAGGACAAATCTTGCAAATTTGCGATCTGGAAGAACAACAACTGGTGGGCAGCGAAGCGCAAACAGCCCACCAAAGCCATTGTGGCGGCGCTGCTGAAAGATGGCCGCGCCCATGTGGCGGGGCTGTACTCCGAGAAAAGCGGCAAGACCTACGACGCCACTGTGGTGCTGGAAGATACCGGCCAGTACGTCAACTTCAAGCTGGACTTTGACCGGCAGAAAGGCGGCGGCAAATGAAACTGAGTTTGTATGAACAGGAAACGATTATCCTCTACAACCAGGCCGAGGCCACCGCCGAGGTCTATTCCCACGACCCGCGCCTGCTGGAAAAGCTGCGGCGGCTGGCCGAGAAGTACCCGGACCAGATTGTGAAAAAGGACCGCCAGACCTTCACGGTGCCCAAACGCTGCGTGTCGGTGCGGGAGCCGTATAGCGCCGAGCGCCGCAAGGCTGCCAGTGAACGAGCTAAAGCCGCCGGGTACAGACCGCCCATCCCCAAAGCGGGCGGCAAGTGAGCATGGGCGAGAGCGTCTTTGAAGCCGTAAAACAGTCCGTCACCGCCAGAGAGGCGGCGGAGCTTTACGGCATCGCGGTGGGGCGCGGCGGCATGGCCTGCTGCCCCTTCCACGATGACCGCCACCCCAGCATGAAGGTGGACGCCCGTTTCCACTGTTTTGGCTGCGGCGCAGACGGCGACGTGATCGACTTCACCGCCCGGCTCTACGACCTGTCCCCCAAAGAGGCCGCCGAAAAGCTGGCCCAGGATTTTGGCCTTTCCTATGACAGCAAGGCCCTGCCCCGGCGAAGCTATGTCCGGCAAAAATCCGAGGCGCAGGTGCGGAAAGAAAAACGGGAACACGGCTGGCGCGTCCTGACGGACTACTATCACTTGCTCCGAAAATGGGAGGCCGACTATTCCCCCAAGACGGCGGACGAGGACCCGCACCCGCGCTTTTTGGAGGCCGTCCAAAAAAAAGACTACATGGGCTATCTGCTGGACACCTTTCTCGACAGCAGCACCGAGGAACAGGACCAGTGGATCGCAGAACACACCGCTGAAATTTCGGCCATAGAAGGGAGAGTGAACATCATGGCTGACAAACCCACCAACCGGGAACGGTTGCAGCAAATCACGGCGGGCATTGAACAGGGCATCAAGGAGCTGTTCGAGAGCGAAAAGTATATGCGCTACCTGTCTGTGATGTCCCGGTTCCACCGCTATTCCGTCAACAACACCATGCTCATCTATATGCAGAAGCCGGACGCCACGCTGGTAGCCGGATATAACAAGTGGAAAAATCAGTTTGAGCGCCATGTGAAAAAGGGTGAGCATGGTATTACCATCATCGCGCCCACGCCGTTCAAGAAAAAGATCGAGGAACAGAAGTTGGACCCGGACACCAAAGCCCCCATCCTGGATGCAGAGGGCAAGGCGGTCATGGAGGAACGGGAAGTTGAGATCCCCATGTTCCGCCCGGTGAAGGTGTTTGATGTGAGCCAGACGGACGGCAAGCCCCTGCCGGAGCTGGCGTCCTCCCTGTCCGGGAATGTCCAGAACTACGAGGCTTTCATGGAGGCCCTGCGCCGGTCCGCGCCGGTGCCGCTCTCCGTGGAGCCGATGGCCGCCAACATGGACGGGTATTTCTCGCCGGACCAGCAGCGCATCGCCATCCGGGCAGGCATGAGCGAGGTGCAGACCGTTTCCGCCGCCGTCCATGAGATCGCCCACAGCAAGCTGCACAACTACGCCAAGGCCCAGGAGGAAGCGGCCAGGGCCGGTGATAAGGAGCCGCCCAAGAAGAAAGACCGCAACACCGAGGAGGTGGAGGCCGAGAGCATTTCCTATGCCGTCTGCCAGTATTACGGTATCCAGACCGGCGAGAACAGCTTCGGCTACATCGCCAACTGGAGCCAGGGTAAGGAGCTACCGGAGCTGCGGGCCAGTCTAGAGACCATCAACAAGGCGGCCGGGGAACTGATCGCGGACATTGACCGGCACTATAGGGTTATCTGCAAGGAGCGCGGTATTGACCTGGCCGCCCAGTCGGAACAGACAGTGCCGCAGCAGGAAGCCGCATCGGAGGCGGAGGTCCCCATGCAGGCTCCCGCTCGCCATGCTTACAAGCTCCACAGCAATTTTGAGCGTACCTCACCGGCAGACAGTACCTATATCCAGGAATATACCGTTGCGGATGATTTATCCCTTATCCCCGGAGAGGTACTTTATGCGGGAACCTATGACGAGTGTGTAAAACTGCACAACGCCCTTCAAGATGGCAGTATGACGGCTGAGCAGGTCAAGGCCCAGGCGCAGACGGAAAAGCTCTATGAATTGGACGGACGGCTGTACCTCCACATTCAGTCCTGCGACACCGGCTGGGACTACACGCTCTACGACGCCGCCAACATGAAGCAGCTGGACGGCGGCCAGCTGGATGCGCCGGAATTGCCGTTGTCCACCGCTGCACTGAAAATCTGTGAGATGCACGGCATGGGCGGCCAGTCCATTCGGTATGCACCGCTGTCCATGATCGAAACTTTGCAGGAGGCATCCACTCAGCAGGTGCAGGCAGCGGCCCAGGCCGCCGCGCCGGAAGTCACCCAGCTGCCGGATGCCCCGGAGCAGACACTGGACGAATACCCCATGCCGGACCCGGCGCTGACCCAAGACGATTTGGAAAAGTGCGGCTACCTGGACGGGGACCTTCTGCCCCTTTCCAAAGAGCGGGCCTACGAGCTGATGGCGCAGGACCTGACTGTGTACATGGTCCAGCAGGGCGAGAATCCGGCGATGGCCTTTGATACCGCCGACCTGGACGCTCACGATGGCATTTTTGCCGTCACCCGCGAGGAATGGGAGGATAGTCCCTCCTTTGATGCTCAGGTCATGGACCGCATGGACCACCAGCAGGAACGGGAGCAGGCGTTTCTCAACCACAAGGGCGATTGCTATGCCATCTATCAGGTGAAACACACCGATGAGCTGAGGGACATCCGCTATGAAGGGCTGGAATGGGTCAAGTCCATCGGGCGGACTGTGCAGCGCGATAACTACGATCTGGTCTATACTGCGCCGCTCACACCCGGCGACCTGAAAGGCAGTGTGCTGGATAATCTCGAATACCGCTTCAACAACGAACACCCTGCCGACTACCGCCACCCGTCTATGAGCGTCAGTGACATCGTTGCCATCAAGCAGGACGGCAAGGTATCCTGTCATTACTGCGACAGTTTTGGCTTTCAGCAAATCCCCGGCTTTCTGCCGGACAATCCGCTGAAAAGTGCGGAGATGACGGTTGAGGATGACTACGGCATGATCGACGGCGTTATCAACAACGGCACCAAGGAACCGACGGTGGCCCAGCTGGAACAGCAGGCCCGCAGCGGCCAGCCCATCTCTCTCATAGATTTGGCGGCCGCCGCCCACCGGGAAGATCGGGACAAGAAGAAGTCCGTCATGGACCAGCTGAAAAGCCAGCCTAAACCCGAACACAAAAAGACAGCGCCCAAAAAGAGCGCGGAAAGGGAGATCTGATATGAACGCTATGACCTTTGAAGAAACCAACCTGCTGTGCATCTACAACCCCGGCAGCCGCCTGGGAGCCATCGAGGCGCTGTCCGAGATGCGTGGCCATCTGGAGCCGGACGAGACCGAACTGCTGGCCCTGACCGACAGCACCCTCGCCAAGCTCCGGGCGATGACGGACGCCGACTTTGATGCGCTGGAACTGTACCCGGATTTTGACCAGTAACACCCTGTTTTGACCAGCCGGGGCGGCCACCGTGCCGCCCCTTTTCGATTCCTGAATGGAAGGGAGGACAGATAACCATGCCAACCAAAGCAGAAATGTACGCGCAGATGGCGGAGAAGGTCGCGGTCCAGCTCACCGGCAGCTGGCAGGAGTGGGCGGGCTTTCTCACCACTGCTGCCCGACTCTACAAGTATCCATTCCACGAGCAGCTGATGATCTACGCTCAGCGCCCGGACGCTACCGCCTGCGCCGAGTACGACCTGTGGAATGACCGCATGGGCCGGTATGTGCGGCGCGGTTCCAAGGGTATCGCCCTGGTGGACGATTCCGGCGACCGGCCCCGGCTGCGCTATGTGTTCGATATTTCCGACACCGGCACGCGGGAACATTCCCGCACACCCTGGCTGTGGCAACTGGAGGAACAGCACATTGGGCCTGTGTCGGCCATGCTGGAACGCAACTATGATGTGGGCAGCAATGCGCTGCCCCAGCAACTGGCTGATGTGGCCGCCAAGCTGGCGGAGGAATACTGGGACGAACACAGGCAGGACATTCTCTATATCGTTGACGGTTCCTTTTTGGAGGAGTACGATGAGTACAACATCGAGGTGCAATTCAAATCCGCCGCCACCGTCAGCATCACCTATGCCCTCATGTCCCGCTGCGGGCTGGAACCGGAGCAGTATTTCGGCCATGAAGATTTCATGCCGATCTTCGACTTCGACACCCCTGCGGCCATCGGGGCGCTGGGCACAGCGGTCAGCCAGGTAAACCAGCAGGTGCTGCGGCAGATCGGCGTCACCATCCAGAACTATGAACGTGAACAACTCGCAGAAAGGAGCGTCACACATGGAGAACAACCTGACTTACACGAGGAACGGAGATTACCTGATTCCCGACCTGAGCCTGACCGAGCAGCCGCAGAGGCCCCTGGGCAAGTACGGCAGGATGCGCAAAACGTACCTGAAGGAGCATCGGCCCATCCTGTACAACCAGCTGCTGATGAGCGAGAAGCTGTACCCGCACCTTCAGGAGATCGACGAGACCGCGAACAGCCGTCTGGAGCAGATGATGCCCCGGCTGGCCGAGGCGGCGGGCGCGACGGAGGAACTGAAAGCCCGCGACCCGATGCAGTGGGTGGGCCTGATGAATACCTGCAAGGCCCAGGCCGAGGAGATCCTGCTGGCGGAGCTTATCAACAGCTGACCCTAAACCTGTTCCTCTCCGAATCGGAACAAATCCAGAAAATTGATGAAGCAGAGAGTGTGAAAACGCCCTCTGCTTCTTCTTTTGCCCAGGAGCAGCCGCAGCCAGAAGCTGGCGACTATGAGGCGGAGGCGGTAAAGCCTACCCTCCGAGAGCTACATGAGAAATATAAGCCTATTGTACTGGAGGCTGTTACCGAGGATACCCGATACCGCAACGCCTGTGGTCACAGCGATTATGAAAGTGCCGTGATTGAAGGCAGATCGGCCATCCGCCGCGCTGTTTTGTCGTCCGGCAACAGGGAGCTGCTCCAGCTCTATTCCTATACGCCGGAGTTCCGCCAACGCTTGCACAGAGAAATCATTGACGAGACCTATCCGCGTCTCCACGAGCCGCTGCGCCCGCTTTCGCAGGATGACATCGACGATGCCATCTGCGCTTGGAATGGGGACGTTGCCAGCAAACGTGCGGTGGTCCACTATATGGCAGATCATGCACGAGAGAAAGATACCGCTGCCTGGCTGGCCCGCGAATATAGCGGCGGGGACAGCACAAAGCTGTTGCTCGCCCGTGCCGGAAGCTCCGTAGAAATGGAATTGCCGTGGCCCAAGGTGCAGCGACGGATTGCCCAGCTCATAGCGGACGGCACTTTTCTGACAGAACAGGAGCGCCAGCCGGAAAGGCAAGAGCAGGATGCCCGCCGGTATCAGGTGGTGGTCTATCACCATTCTGAGAACGGCTTTGATGAGCGCATGGAATATCCCACACGGGAAGAAGCCGAAAAAGTCGCTCAGGGCTATGTGGACGGCACGATGGAGCCGGACGGCTTTGCCTACGATGGCGCAGCGGTCTACGATTTAGAACAGCGGACCTACCTGCGTATTTTTGGCAACTACCCGGATGAGGCCGCGCAGGCGCAGGTTACGCCGCCTGACCTGTCCGGCCAGCCCGTCACCCGCGAGGGAGACACCATCACCATCGGGAACGCGGAGCCGACCCATGAGATCGACATTACCGTTTCCGATGAAGAATACGAGGCCATTCAGCAGGCTATCCCGGAGGAAAAGGTCTATGACCCAACCGCGCCGGTCTACCATGAGGGAGATACGGTCTATCTGGAAAATCAGGAATACCAGATCACAGAACTGCGGGCGGATACCGTACAGCTTCTTCCTTCCGGCATGGCTTACCCAATCTTCCGGGCCGAAAGTCGGAAACGGTTTGAGATGCTGCTGCGGGAGGACGCCAGGAACGAAGCAATCACAGAGTTCTTGCCAGAGAACCCCGATACCGCAGACCAGGACTTGCGGGACGTGCTGGCCCACGGCCTGATCGGTGCGCCGGATAAGGCGGAGATTTCCGAGCTGCTGCGCAGCGGCGAGTCCAACGCTGAAATTGCCCAGTGGTTGAGTCGGGCTTATCCCGACATCATCGAGACGATGGAGCTGGAGACCGGCGACACCGCCGACTACCGCACCATGACGGAAGGCATCGAGTTGGAAGTGCTGGATGCAGACGAGAAGCGGCTGGCTATGCTGTTCTTCCGCTGGGATGAGGTCGCACCGCTGCTGCGTGGGTTGTATGCCCGCCAGCTGGATGGCTTTGGACAGGAACAGGCCGAACCGGCGGTTGAGGCTGCTGCCACCGTTGAAGACCCTGCCGAAGCCGCCAAGCTCATTGAGGAACCCGCCGAGACACCGGCGTTCCATTCCGAGCCTGTGACCGTTTATCCTGGTGAACAGAACCAGCTGCCCTATGACGTGGTGGTGGAACGGCTGCACATCGACCGGCCGGAACCCATGCCGCCCGAACCGACCCCCGCCCCGGACGCAGAGCTGGGTGAGAAGCCGGGCCACCCGGTCGCCATCCCGATCAACGGCGATTGGCAGACCTTCCCCAACCAGAGGGCAGCTGAACAGGCGGCCTATCAGGAGTATCGGGACAACCTGCGCCGCAACGCCGCGAACTTCCGCATCACCGATGACCACTTAGGCGAGGGCGGCCCCAAGGCCAAGTACCAGGCCAATGTGGCGGCGATTAAGCTGCTGAAGCATCTGGAGGAGACCACCGGACAGGCCACGCCGGAGCAGCAAGAGGTATTGTCCCGCTATGTTGGCTGGGGCGGCTTGGCAGATGCCTTTGACCCGGACAAATCTGCGTGGGCTGCCGAGTTTTCGGAACTGAAAGAATTGCTGACCCCAGAGGAATACGCTGCGGCCAGAGCCTCCACCTTGAATGCCCACTACACCAGCCCTACCGTCATCCGTGCCATCTATGAGGCCGTGGAGAAGATGGGCTTCCGTACCGGCAACATTTTGGAACCGTCTATGGGCGTGGGCAATTTCTTCGGAATGCTGCCGGAGAGTATGGCGGGCAGCCGCCTGTACGGCGTGGAGCTGGATTCCATCAGCGGCCGGATCGCCAAGCAGCTTTACCCCAAGGCTGACATCACCGTGGCGGGCTTCGAGACCACCGACCGGCGGGACTTTTACGACCTTGCCATCGGCAACGTGCCTTTCGGCCAGTATCAGGTGAACGACAAAGCCTACAACAAGCTGGGCTTCAACATCCACAACTACTTTTTTGCAAAATCCTTAGACCAGGTACGCCCCGGCGGCGTGGTGGCTTTCGTCACCAGCCGCTATACGATGGACGCCAAGGATTCTACCGTGCGCCGGTATCTGGCCCAGCGGGCCGAACTGCTGGGAGCCATCCGCCTGCCCAATGACGCTTTCAAAAAGAATGCCGGAACTGAGGTTGTTTCGGACATTCTCTTTCTGCAAAAACGGGACCGCCCGCTGGACATTGCGCCGGACTGGACCCAGGTGGGCCGGACCGAGGACGGCTTCACGGTCAACCAATATTTTCTGGACCACCCGGAGATGGTGTTAGGGCGGCCTACCGCTGAAAGCACCCAATATGGCAAGCAGGACTACACCGTGGCCCCCATCGAAGGGCTGGAGCTGGCCGACCAGCTGCACGATGCCGTGAAGTACATCCAGGGAACCTATCAGGAGGCCGTGCTGCCGGAGCTGGGCGAGGGCGAGGACATCGACGAATCCCTCCCAGCTGACCCCAACGTGAAGAACTACTCCTACACGGTGGTGGACGGTGCGGTGTACTTCCGGGAAAACAGCCGCATGGTGCGCCCTGACCTGAACGCCACCGCCGAGGCCCGTGTCAAGGGGCTGGTGGGGCTGCGGGACTGTGTGCAGCGGCTCATCGACCTGGAAATGGACGCCGCCGCGCCGGAGGCCGCCATCCAGGGACAGATGGCCGAATTGAACCGGCTCTATGACGATTTTTCCGCCAAGTATGGCCTTATCAACGACCGGGCCAACCGGCTGGCTTTTGCCGATGACAGCAGCTACTATCTGCTCTGCGCCCTGGAGGTGCTGGATGAGGACGGCAAGCTGGAGCGCAAGGCGGATATGTTTTCAAAGCGGACCATCAAACCCCATGAAGCCGTCACCACCGTGGACACGGCCAGCGAAGCACTTGCGGTATCCATTTCGGAGAAAGCCTGTGTGGATATGGCTTACATGGAGCAGCTGACCGGCAAAAGCAGTGAGGAACTGGCCGCTGAACTGCAAGGTGTCATTTTCCGCGTTCCAGGCCAGGCCGAGCCGGATGGGCGGCCCCACTATGTCACGTCGGACGAGTACCTGTCCGGCAATGTGCGCCGGAAGCTGCGTCAGGCACAGCGGGCGGCGGAGCAGGACCCGGCCTTTGCGGTCAACGTGGAAGCCCTGACTGCCGCCCAGCCCAAGGACCTGGACGCTTCCGAGATCGAGGTGCGGCTGGGGGCAACGTGGATCGACAAGGAGTATATCCAGCAATTCATGTACGAGACCTTTGACACGCCTTTTTACCTTCAGCGCAGCATTGAGGTCCACTATACCCCCTTTACGGCGGAATGGCAGATCTCCGGCAAGAATGCCGTTGGACAGAACAATGTGGCTGCTTACTCGACGTATGGAACTGAGCGGGCCAACGCCTATAAAATCCTGGAGGATAGCCTGAGCCTGCGGGATGTGCGCATCTACGACACCGTGGAGGACGCAGACGGCAAGGAGCGCCGGGTGCTGAACGCCAAGGAGACTACCCTTGCCGCGCAAAAGCAGCAGGCGATCCGGGAGGCGTTCAAGGATTGGATTTGGCGCGACCCGGAGCGGCGGCAGGCATTGGTGCGCCAGTACAATGAAGAAATGAACAGTACCAGGCCCCGCGAGTATGACGGCAGCCATATCGTCTTTGGCGGCATGAACCCGTCCATCACCCTGCGAGAGCATCAGAAAAACGCCATCGCCCATGTGCTGTACGGCGGCAACACGCTGCTGGCCCATGAGGTGGGTGCGGGCAAAACTTTTGAAATGGTTGGGGCCGCGATGGAGGCCAAACGATTGGGCCTTTGTCAGAAATCTCTCTTTGTGGTGCCGAACCACTTGACAGAGCAGTGGGCGTCGGAGTTCCTGCGGCTCTACCCATCCGCCAACATCCTGGTGACAACGCGAAAAGATTTTGAGAAGCACAACCGCAAAAAATTTTGTGCCAGAGTCGCCACTGGCGATTACGATGCCATCATCATGGGTCACAGCCAGTTTGAGAAAATCCCCATCAGCAAGGAACGCCAGGAGCGGCTTTTGCAGGAACAGATCTGGGAGATCACCGAGGGTATCTCTGAGGTAGAGGCCAGCGGTGGGGAGCGTTTTACGGTCAAGCAGCTGGAACGCACCCGAAAGTCCCTGGAAGCCAGGCTGGAAAAGCTGCAAGCCGAGGACCGAAAAGATGACGTGGTGACGTTTGAGCAGTTGGGCGTTGACCGGCTGTTCGTGGACGAGGCCCACAACTATAAAAATCGTGCGAAACGTTGCGCATAAGCCCTTGTTGACAGCAAGGACGAACAGCGCCATGTGATTGCACTTAGCAATAAGAAAATATCACAGAGAACTTGAATCTCGAAATCAGGGGTGAAATCCCCCTGCCGTACAGAACCAATGCCGGAAAGGAGCAATTCCACAGCGGTCTGTCAAACCGCAGGCAGTACGAGAGCTAATACTCCACTGTGCGCTGCACATCTGTAAATGTGCAGGGTACAAAGCGTGGTGAAGTCGTAACCTGAAAACCTAAACCCCTGCAAAGGGGCATGGAGAATAATGGTGCGGGCTTCCGAAACCTATGGCTATCCGTTAGTGAAAGCTATGCAGCATCGTAAGAGTAGACGGCATCCGAAAGGGTGAAAATTGGAAAAAGCGTGTGCGGTTGGTTTTTCCGCACGTGCCCTGTGGAATGAGATGTCCACACGGAATCATGCAGAAACTGTGGTTCAAAGCATGGTTAGGTTTTCCCGGTGTAAGGTAGCGACCTAAGGGTTTCAATGGTCATCAATGACCGCAAGGATAGAGATTCAGGAACGTTTGAGAGCCTGTGTTTGGAGTGTTACAGCACAGCGAAGAGTACAGGAAGTCAGCCGTACCATAGTAGTCTGCGGCTGGGTAATGCCAGCCACACGGGGCTGAAATGCTCCACGGCGAAGGGTACGAGTCAAACTGATTCACAAATTTCACAAAACGAAAATCCAATAACTCCCTGAAAGATGGGTGACGAACTGCGAGGTGAAAGCCTTGTGCATTTGAACGTCAGATTTTCAACGGAAACGGAACTGAAAGCCATTCAGGATATGCTCTATGAGAAATCCGGGCAAGGCGTTTCGTTCACCGGATTGGTGGAAGCAATGGCGCACGAAGTCACCATTGTAACAGCCATCCATAACATCAAGTCCAACAAGGGTAGTAAAACCGCCGGAATGGACAAGGTGAAAATGGACAAATATCTGCAAATGCCAAAAGATGAACTGATTTTATTGATTCAATCGTGTTTTCGCAATTACCAGCCCAAACCAGCCCGCCGTGAATATATTCCAAAAAGCAACGGAAAACTGCGACCGCTGGGAATCCCTACGGTACTGGACAGAATCATACAGGAATGTGTGCGGCTCATCATAGAGCCAATATGCGAAGCGAGATTTTATCCGCACAGCTACGGCTTCCGCCCCTACCGAGCACAAAAGCACGCAATCCGGGACATTATCAATGTAATCAACGCCGGGTGCAAACCCCCCGACCAGGCTGTGTGGGCAGTGGAAGGTGACATTCAAGGGTGTTTTGACAACATCAGCCACCGGATACTGCTCCAAAAAGTATGGCGAATGGGCATCCATGATAAACGGGTGCTGAAAATCATCAGTCAAATGCTGAAAGCCGGATATATTGAACGGGATTTGTACCATAAAACGGAAACCGGCACACCGCAGGGAGGAATCCTTTCCCCTCTGCTGTCGAATATCTATCTGAATGATTTTGACTGGTATGTGGGGCGAACCTACATGGAGCCGCATCGGAAATGCAAACACAAATGCAACGATACCAGAAGGCTGAAATGGGCGGGCACCACCCCAAAGTACAATTTTCGTTATGCAGATGACTGGGTGGTACTGACTTCTACGGAAAAGGAAGCATTCCGTATGAAGCGTGAGCTGACAAAATATTTCAGGCAAAGACTAAAACTGGAACTGTCACAGGAAAAGACCTATGTAACCGATTTGCGGAAAGGAGGGATACATTTTCTCGGTTACATCGTCAAGGCGGAACGAAAGCGCAAAACACCGAACCCTGCAACGTGGACGGAACATCTGGTAGGAAAACCACTGCCGGATATGGAACGGCTGTCCAAGAAGATTGGCAGTCTGCTGGAACAGGTACACCGTATTGAGCTGTATTCCAAACCAAATACACAGGCCGCCCAGATACAGTATGTGAACTCCATCATCCTGGGACTGGCGCAGTACTACCAGCCTTCCATCTGTTCACACGCTTACCATGCAATCGACCGCAGGGTAAACAATGCGGCGCTGGCCGTTTGGAAAAAGCTGTTTCCGAAACAGTATAACCAGATGCAGGTTCCGCTGAAAACACTCTGCAATCTTCCGCACAGGCACGAAGGATATGAAAGCAAAACCTTTGCAATTCCCATCGAGGAAAAATGGTTTGGTATCACTTATGCGTTTATCACGCACAGCCGGTATGAGAGCAAACCGTTTGACCAGAAGATGACCCCTTACACGGCGGAAGGCCGCAGGCGGTACGTCAATTACCGAAACAAGCACAAACCGCTGCCCTGTGACCGGCCGTCCATTAACACCCCGGAGGACATTGCCCTTGCCTGCTATGCAGACGGAAAGGGCTGGAAAGCAAACTTTGAATACTTCATGAATCGGGAATATGCCTATAACCGGGATAAGGGAAAGTGCAAATGCTGTGGAAAACCATTTTCCATAACAGTTCCAAAACACTGTCACCACATCGATAACCAGCTTCCAATCGAAAGAATCAATAAAGTTCCCAATCTGGCATGGCTTTGCGAATCATGCCACCGCATGGTTCATAACAGCCCAATACCGCCTGAGCTGGACGCAAAGGCGGTGCGCAAAATTATGAAATACCGAGAAAAACTCAAATCGTGAAATTTGTGAGTGCTCTGTACCCGTGAGGATGCAGTGGTATTGAAATCTGAAGGAAGAAAGTAAATCAGTTTGATGGTAGGCCGGGTGCGCTGAAAGGTGCACGCCCGGCGTGAGGTGGGGGAAAATCCGGAGATTGCTTCAAAGGATTACCTATCACCATTGTTTCTTTACACCAAAATGCGCAATGTGGCGGGCCTCTCCACTACGGACGCGCAGAAATCCAGCGATATGTTCGCCAAGTGCCGCTATATGGATGAGCTGACGGGTGGCCGGGGCGTTGTCTTTGCCACCGGCACACCTGTGTCGAACAGTATGACCGAACTTTACACCATGCAGCGGTATCTCCAATATGACCGCCTGCAAGAGCTGGGCATGACCCACTTTGACTGCTGGGCCAGCCGCTTCGGGGAGACCTGCACCTCGCTGGAGCTTGCCCCGGAGGGAACCGGCTACCGGGCTAGGACCCGTTTCTCCAAGTTCTTCAACCTGCCGGAGCTGATGAACCTGTTCAAAGAGGTGGCGGATATTAAGACCGCCGACCAGCTGCATTTGTCCACGCCGCAGGTGGAGTACCACAACGTCGTGGCCCAGCCCACCGAAATCCAGAAAGAGATGGTACAGGCACTCTCCGAGCGTGCGTCCCAGGTACACAGCGGTACGGTGGACCCGTCCCAGGACAATATGCTCAAGATCACCAGCGACGGGCGCAAGCTGGGTCTGGACCAGCGGATCATCAACCAGCTGCTGCCGGATGAGCCGGGCACCAAAGTCAACCAGTGTGTGGACAACATCATGCAAATCTGGCGGGACGGCGAGGCCGACAAGCTGACACAGCTGGTCTTTTGCGACATCTCTACGCCCCAGGCCCGGCCTGCCAAAAAGGCAGCGAAGGCGCTGGACAACCCAACGCTGCACGCATTGGAGGACGCGGTGCCGCTGCCAGAGCCGAAACCGGCCTTTACGGTCTATGAGGACATTCGACAAAAGCTCATTGCCAAGGGAGTGCCTGCCGATCAGATCGCCTTTATCCATGAGGCCAACACCGAGGTACGAAAAAAAGAGTTGTTCTCCAAGGTGCGCACCGGCCAGGTGCGGGTGCTGCTGGGCAGTACACAGACAATGGGCGCGGGTACCAACGTCCAGGATCGCCTGGTGGCACTGCATGACCTGGACTGCCCGTGGCGGCCTGGCGACCTGGCCCAGCGAAAGGGCCGCATTGAGCGCCAGGGCAACCAGAACGAGACCGTCCATGTGTTCCGCTACGTCACCGAGGGGACGTTTGACGCTTACCTCTGGCAGACCGTTGAGAATAAACAACGGTTTATCAGCCAAATTATGACCTCCAAATCCCCGGTACGGAGCTGTGACGATGTGGACGAAACGGCGTTGTCATTTGCCGAGATCAAGGCTTTGTGCGCAGGCGACCCGCGCATCAAGGAGCGCATGGACCTGGACGTGGACGTGGCGCGGTTGAAATTGATGAAGGCCGACCATCAGAGCAAGCAGTATCACTTGGAGGACCAGCTGCTCAAAACCTTCCCGGAGGAAATCGAGAAAAACAAGGGTTTTATCACCGGGCTGGAAGCGGATATGAAAACGCTGGCGGAACACCCGCACCCGGAGGACGGCTTTGCGGGCATGGAAGTCCGGGGCGATACCCTGACGGACAAAGAGAACGCCGGTGCGGCGCTTTTGGATGCCTGCAAGGAGGTCAAAGGCTCCGATCCGGTATCGGTGGGCAGCTACCGGGGCTTTGCTATGTCGGTGTCGTTTGACGCTTTCCGGCAGGAATATATGCTCCTGCTGAAAGGCGAGATGACCCACCGGACGGCCTTGGGCACCGACCCACGCGGCAACCTCACCCGTATTGACAACGCCCTTGCCCAGATGCCCCAGCGGCTGGAGGCGGTGAAAAATCAGCTGGACAACCTCTATCAGCAGCAGGCCGCCGCCAAGGCCGAGGTGGGGAAGCCCTTTGCCCAGGAGCAGGAGCTGCGGGACAAATCCGCCCGGCTGGCCGAGTTGGATGTGCTGCTGAATATTGACGGCCATAAGCGCCCCGCACCGGAGGCGGTGGTGGCTAAGAGCAGCCGTCCCTCGGTGCTGGAAGGGCTGAAACGCCCGGTGCCGCTGCGTAGCCCCGAAAAGAAACCCAAACACCATGAACAGGAGGTGCGATAACATGAACGCAGACAAAAATACGGCTCTCTATGAAAAGATGGCCGCCGAGCAGGACAAGTTCCGGGACTGGCTGAAAAGCCAGCCGCCGGAAGAAATTCTGAACCATGCCTATGAGTACGCCGTCCGGGAGGACATTTTGATGGCGATGGAGGAACTGGATCTGCCCCAAAGCCGGGCCGCCGCGCTGTTGGCGTCGCCGTCCCCGCTGGCTGATGTGTACAAGGAGTTTGCCGAGCGGGAAACTTCCTACATGGATGTGGTGCGGGACAGTATTGAGCAGCGGGCCGAGGCGGCACTGGACACCCAGCGGGAACTGCCGCTCTACCGGCATGACGCCGCCTATGCCCGCGAACAGGGCGACTTGGATTTGTACCGGGCGTCCCACCGCGCCAACATCGCCTGCAAGGAGGCCATCGAGGCATCCATTTCGGAACATTACCGGGACAACCGGCTGGACAGAGACGCGGTGCCCCAAGTGATCGAACAGTTCGGCTACACCCGCACTCTCTATGTGCTGGCAAACACCGTGCAGCAGAAAGATTGGGACGGACGGTTCAGTTCGGCCAACAAGACGTGGGCCAAGACTGTGGACATCCCGCCCAACCCGGACGGCTTTGGCGGTGAACGCAACCTAGACTTTGTGGTGGACAGCCATTCCGGCCTGGTCGATCTGTTTCTGACCCAAGCGCGGCAGGACTATCTGCGGCTCCAGCCATTGACGCCGGAGGAAATCCAGGCCGAGGCCACTCGGCTCTTGCAGGAGCTTCGTGCCCCGAATATCCCCAACAGCCCCCACGGCACCCACTACATGGCCCGCGTGTCGCCGGACTTTCTTGCCCGTGCAGGCACCCAGGCCCATGACCAGCTGATGGCACTGCTGCCGTTCCACAGCCTGACGATCACCGGGCTGGTGGACCGTCCCGGAACCTATGTCACCATCCTTGCCAGCGAGGACCGCAGTAAGGAGTTGCGCCAGCGTCGCCCTTCGGTCCGCCGCCAGCTGAAACAGGAACCGCACCCAGCTGAAAAACCTGAGAAGAAAGCAACAGCCCGCAAAAAGCAGGAGCCGGAGCGATGACCACCCCAAAACGGAAACGGGACGTGCAGCTGAACTTCCGGGTCTCGCCGGAGGAACTGGCACTGATCGAGCAGAAGATGGCTCAGCTGGGCACCTCCAACCGGGAAGCATATCTGCGAAAAATGGCTTTGGACGGTTATGTGGTGCGCCTGGAACTGCCGGAGCTAAAGGAGCTGGTCTCCCTGATGCGCTATTCCAGCAACAATTTGAACCAGCTGACCCGCCGCGTGCATGAGACCGGGCGCATTTATGACGCCGACCTGGAAGATATATCCCAGCGGCAGGAGGCTTTGTGGGATGGGGTGCATAGGATATTGACCCAGCTGGCGAAGCTGTCGTGACAGGGGCATACGCCCTAGCTGTGAGGGAGGTCTGGCGTATGCGGGCTGCTGCGCCGGGCCTCCCTCCTTTTTCTTTGCCCGTATCGTTGCGTTTTGGCGGGGTGTGATTGATAATGGAGTCAGAAACGAGGTGATGGCTGATGCTGACGTTTGAAAATGTCTTGACTGTGTTTCGTGATTACCTGCGGCAAGACCCAGAGGAAGAAGTCCTTCCATGCAGGCGCGGCTACGTTCGGATAAGCTGGAACAGCGATTCCCGCTACTGTGTGGACGGCGTCCTCTGTCGAACCCCGGAGGAACTTTTTAATCTGTTGCTGCAAGATTACTGGGATTTCGAGCTGATCCGCCGGACGCAGGGCCGCAGGGAGGCCACCGCAGCGGACGAAGAAGCCGTAGACGAACTGTGCCAGCCATACCTGGACTGGCGAAAGGAGGCGCAGAAATGAGAGCGTTACTGTTTATCTTGAGATTGATGATGAAAATTATCGTTGCGCCGGTAGTGCTGGCGCTGGCCTTGTTCACCTGGGTATGCTTCGGGCTGCTGTATGTGTCCAGCTTTATCTTTGGCCTGGCCTCCACCCTGGTGGCGCTGCTGGGGATCGCGGTGCTTGTGACCTACTCACCGCAAAACGGCATCATCCTGTTGGTGATCGCCTTCCTGGTCAGCCCGGTGGGCCTGCCGATGGCCGCCGCCTGGCTGGTGGGCAAGGTGCAGGATCTGCGGTATGCCATCCAAGACGCAGTGTATGGCTGAATAGAAAACACGCACATCAAAGGCATATAAAAAATCAGGGTGTCGGAGCATACAACTTCCTCCGACACCCTGATTTGGTTCAATTTTCTGGTGCAGGCTTTTGCACCGTTACATATTTTTGATGTTGGCTTCTGGGCTTATCTGGGATGGTCATTTGCAGCTGTCCATTGTCCAGCAGTGGACGCAAGTACCTCTTTGTAAATCCCTTTGTGTTTTTATACCCACAATGTTCCGCAATTTCAGCTTTCGAGCGCGGTTCTGCACAAAAGGCTAAAATCTGGTCTGTAAGTGTCACTTGGGTTCCCACTTGGGTTCCCACTTGGGTCCTCACTTGGGTCTCGTCCTGCGGCCCAACCTTTTCCACCGCAATCGGGGCCAGCGGAACCACGGTGCGGAACACATCGCCCTCGATAAATTCCGGGGTTCCACCGGAATAGAGCTTCGTGTATTTGTAAGTATTCCGCATCCCGGACCCCAGCTCGTCCGCCAGTCCAATCTCACGGAACACTTTGGAAATGGGCGGGTTCTTGGCATACGGCTCAAAGGAGGAAAGGTGCAGAGCGCCGTGCCCGTGGGAACGGTTGGCATTTTCGGTGTAGAGCCGGTTACGCTCAATTACGAATTTTGCCACATAGCCGCTGGAGTAATCCCGGTGCGCCAGGCTGTTGGAGAAAATTTCACGCAGGATGCGGTCTCTGGCGCTGACGCTCTGGAGGCCCTCCTGTACAAAGGGGTCGCTGAGGTGCTTTTGACCGAACGCAATCAGCCGGTCATAGGTCTCCAGAAGATTTGTGATGATGACATCCCGGTCGTCATAGCGATCCAGGTTTTCCACCCGGAAAATGGCGTCCGTTTTGTGCTGCGGCAATACGGACAGAATCGTGCTGTCCTTCCCGAACAGAAGAATCGCCGCAAGGGTAATGCCTTCGAGCTGCCTTTCGGGGTCTTTTAAGATCAGACCGGCGCTGCGCAGCAGTTCTTCGTCTGACATGGACTTCCACGGATGGTTGGCCGTGCGGCTGGTGGTCATGGCTCTGGCGCGCTCCATCAGGTCAGGGCGCAGGTCGTCCATCTGGAAGCGGGTCACTTTGTTTACAAAATAGCTGCCGCTTTTCCGGGCGTACAGCTGGTACACCATGTCGGAGTTGTCGGTTATATCAATATCTGCTTCGTGACTGCGGTCAAAAATGCGCCCGTGATGGCGGCAGACCTGGCTGCCGGACGGCACCTGAATGACCAGCAGCGTGCGGCCGTCTACGGTGCAGGCTTCCGGCTGCAAGTACAGAGGCGGATTGATTTTCTGCCCGTTGTTGATGGAAGTCACGAAGTCTTTTTTCATACGGTCAACCGCATCCGGGGCAACACCCAAAATCTCCCCGTTGTCTTTGACGCCCAGGAGAATGATTCCACCGTCCCGGTTGGAAAAAGAACAGACGGTATCGTAAACATCCTTTGTAATCTCGGTGGTGGATTTCTTAAACTCCACCCGGATGTTCTCGCCGTCCTCGATCAGCTTCAGAAGTTCGGCTTCTGTCATAGGAGCAACAGCCCCCTTTCGATGTGGATTTATACGTTCTTATTATACGGGATTTTTCACGCATTATCAAACCCATTCTGCGTGGGTATATAATTCTGAAATGGTTCTCTGTGATTCTGGAAAATGCCAGACAGTGTCTGGCGAATTAAGCTGCGATTCGGCATCACCTTTGATCAGTCAAATCAATTCAACAGACGGTGTCTGTTAAAAAGGAGGGGAAATCATGGCAACCACCCGCATCATACCACTGCACACTGGCAAGGGCCGCACGGTCGGCAAGGCGATCAGCGACATCATCGACTATGTAAAAAATCCAGACAAGACCGACCACGGCAGGCTCATCACCAGCTACCAGTGCGACAGCCGCGTGGCCGACGCCCAGTTCCTGCTGGACAAGCAGACCTATATGGCCCGCACCGGCCGTGTGCGCGGCAAGGATGACGTGATCGCCTACCACCTGCGGCAGTCCTTTGTGCCGGGCGAGATCACGCCGGAAGAAGCCAACCGGCTGGGCGTGGAGCTGGCCCGGCGTTTTACCAAAGGCAAGCACGCTTTCATCGTCTGTACCCACATCGACAAGGCTCACGTCCACAACCATATTATATGGAACTCCACTACGCTGGAGTGCGACCGCAAGTTCCGCAACTTTTGGGGCAGCACCCGTGCCGTCCACCGTCTGAGCGACACCATCTGCATCGAGAACGGCTACTCCATCGTAGAGGCTCCCAAACGGCGCGGCCAGAGCTACAACAAGTGGCTGGGTGATGCGGCGAAACCCTCCCACAAGGAGCAGCTGCGCCAGGCCATCGACCGGGCACTGGCAAGGAAACCGGCCAGCCTGGAGGAACTGCTGCGCCTGCTGGAACAGGACGGCTTCACCGTTCACCGGCGCGGCAAAACCATCTCCATCAGCGCGGAGGGCTGGGGCAACAACGTCCGCTTCGACAGGCTGGGTGACGGCTACACGCTGGACGATCTGCTGGCGGTCCTCTCCGGCCAGAAAGAGCATACGCCCCGCAAGAAAACCGCTGTGCAGGCCGCCCCGCCCAAGGTCAATCTGCTGGTGGACATCCAGTCAAAACTCAAGGCCGGGAAAGGTGCCGGGTATGCCTGCTGGGCCAAGGTGTTCAACCTCAAACAGATGGCCCAGACTCTCAACTACCTGTCCGAACACGGGCTGTTGGACTACGCCGATCTGGCAACTAAAACAGCAGAGGCAACAATTCGCTACAATGCGCTATCCAGCGAGATCAAGGCTGCCGAGAAGCGCATGGCTGAGATCGCCGTGCTGCGCACCCACATCGTCAACTACGCCAAGACCCGCGAGACCTATGTGGCCTACCGCAAGGCTGGGTATTCCCGGAAATTTTACGCGGAGCATGAGGATGAGATTCGGCTGCACCAGGCGGCCAAGGAAGCCTTCAACGAGCTGAACGTAAAGAAGCTGCCCACCATCAAGGAGCTTCAGACCGAGTACGCCCAGCTGTTGGCAGACAATAAAAAGGCTTATGGCGAATACCGGCAGGCCCGCGCCGCTATGCGGGAGCTGCTGACGGTCAAGAACAATGTGGATCGGGTCCTGGCAATGGAGCAGACCGAACCGCAACAGAAAGAAAAAGACCACGGCCAGCGGTGAGCTGGTCGCGGTCAAAAGCGTTCGTAAGAACGCGCAGCCACAGATTGAAAATCTGTGTTCAAAGGGGGCTTGGGGGACTTCCCTCAACAAGCGCGTGGGGCTATCTGGATAGCCACAGGCATTGCTTGCCAGTCACTCCCGTCCTTATCTTACAATATTACAAAATTACAAAGTCTGATTTTATGTGCGTTTTACTGTACTTATTAACTTTGTCCTCGACCATCGCTCGTAGAACAAGGGTTTATGCAGAGCCATGCGAATCCCGGCAAAGAACAGCCAGAACAAATACCCACCGATCAACAATCCATGCAGTACAAGAGATGCCAAGCTGTTAAGGTGCAATACATTCATCAGAATAAACAGCAGCCGGTTCAACCAGTATGGAACCCCGACCAGGCCGGCTATCAGCAGGCCATAGCGAAGGAAATATTGATACCAATGCGCTGAGTAGCCGTTTACTTGAACAATTTTCATTCGTGTCAGCCGCTTACCTGGGGTCTGCCCGTGACAAAAAGCAGGAAGCAGCCCAAAGTACAGAAGAAATAGAACTGGCAGCCATTGAATGGAAAGGGTGATTCCAAACGGGACTACGAACACGGCCAGGATGCACGATGCAAAGATCAGGCAAGCCATGTCGGCCAGAAAGGCAAAAACACGCCGCGTAAAGGATATGGAAGCACCCCGTTGGATGCTGACGGTATCCAACTCTTGCCGGGTGGGCAGCAGACGGCTCACCGGCCTGGCCAGAGCAAATCCAATCATGCTGCCCGCTGTGTTAACGATCAGGTCATCCACATCAAACAGGCGGTAGCTGCCCGGATAGACAAAATACAGACCGCTGAGCTGGGTCAGCTCGAAAAACAACGATAATAAAAAGGACAGCCGCAATGTTTTACGCCAGTGATAACAAAAGTAGTATCTCAGATAGACGCCAAAGGGCATCGTCATAAATAGATTGAAAATGGTTGTCCAGAAGGCGCTGCCTGTGAAAATGTGAAGCCAGCTGGCAGGCTGTCCAGGTTGGATTTCTGCTTGCTTGACTATATCGGCAAGAAAAGAAAACGGGATAAGCTGCGCCTTATGCCCATGCAGAGTGGCGGCCTTTTCCGGCGTAGGCAGCGGTAGAATGACAAGGCAATAGACGCAGAGAAGGTACAGAAGAAAGCTGTACACGATTAGAACCCGTAAACTGAGGACCGATCCATATTTATGATAACTCCATGCGATGTATGGCACCGTAAACAGGACGACGATCATCGGGTAAATGACCATCGCCTGCCGCAGTGCTTCAAGATATTGGCTCATCTGTTTTCCTTTCGGGGTTTTGTTCTATATTGCCGAGATTTATGAAATAACTGGCTGGGTCGGCAGAGAGATTCTGACTTCCAACCCATGTGGGGTGCTGCCGGAAAAAGAAACTGTTCCGCGATGTGATTTTACGATCTGTGCTACCAGTTTTAAGCCCAGACCATGCTCTGACTTTTCATCGCTGCCCTGGGTGCTGGCAATGTCATCCCCGCGATTTAATGCCTTCAGACGTTCCGGCGTGATTCCCATTCCGTCATCTGAAACCGTGCAAATGCAGCGCCCATTTTCTTCTCCGACAGAAACGGCGATCCTGCATCCTTGTGGATTGTGGGTGATACTGTTGCGGAGCAGATTATCCAGCATACGCCGCAGCAGGCCCTCGTCCCCCAAAAGGTGGATTGTGCGTCCTGGCTGCGTCTCGGCAAATACGATCTCATACCGGCTGTCCAGACCGCTATTCAGCACTTCACTGACAGCTTGGCGGCTGGTCTCAACCCAATCCACATCTTTGAAATGAACGGGTTGAAGCTCATATTCCAGCTTGGTGGTCAGGTTCAAATCGTCAATCAGCCGTTTCATCTTTTCGCTTTCCCGGCGAATAATCCCTGCCTGTTTTCTTGCGTTCGGCGGAAGGTTGCGGTCATCTTCCAGCTCGCTGGCATACCCCAGGACCATCGAAAGCGGTGTGCGAATGTCGTGGGATACTCCGCGAATCCACTCCGCTCTGGTGTTGTCCTTTTTCTTCATATAGTCTGCGGCCCGGTTCAGTCCGGCGTTGATTTCGGCCAGTTCCCCTTGTTCCTCCAGATGCGACGCTTTTCCGTGACTTAAATTTTGAATACCTTGCAGAATGGGCGTCATAGCTCTTTCTACTTTGCGTGTGTTTCGAAGAATCAGGAAAACAATGAGCAGCAGATTGATAATAAAAACCGCTGCGATTCCACCGAGCATAACCCCCATATAGGGCCACTCCAGAGAAAAATAATACTTTACCAGCGTTCCAGGTTGATAGCCGACAACCATAAGGTTGCCGTCCGCACGCGTCCATATTTTCACCGGATAGTCTTCCAGATACCAGCGGCTGAAAGAGGCCACTTCCGCACTCGTATAGGAACGCGGCAACTTTTCCGGCAAATTCTGCTGCCAGACAACATCGCCATCTTCGTTTAGCAACATCGCCCAGGCAGATTGCTCTTGCAACATGGAGAGGGCGGCATCATCTGCAACCCATTTTTCATCCTGCATCACAACGTGGTCCGAGAAGTCGCGGACGGAAAAAGAGGTATCCGCCCCGCTCATACTTCCTGTAAGGATGATTGCAACGAACAAGGCGAGGTTAACGGTCAAAAATAAAATTACGATTCCGACCGTGGAAACGATATACCGCCGGAAAAAACGCTGCACCGCGCTCATGGTGACACCTCCTTGAGATTGAGGCGATAACCAAGGCCCTTGACAGTGACAAGGGAAACCGGCTTTGATGGGTTCTCTTCAATCTTTTCCCGCAGGTGCCGGATATGGGTAGAAAGGGTGCTTTCATACCCTTGCCAAAACTCTCCACATATTGTCTCGCACAGGATACCCGTGGTCACGATCCGCCCTGCGTTTTGATACAGCTTTTCAAAAAGCTGCATCTCTTTGGCGGTCAATGCCTGTTTTTCACCGTTTTTCCAAACTTCTGCATTGTCCATATCCACGGTGGCTCCCGCGAGTTCCACCATTTCATTTTGCCTTGGGTAAGCGCGGCTGAGGATCGCACCAACCCTGAGCAGCAATTCTTTGGGCAAGAACGGCTTGGCGAGATAGTCGTCTGCACCGATTTCCAATCCCTCAATGCGATCCTCCGCTTCACCACGGGCAGTCAGCATCAGAACGGGGACCCGGCTTGTCCGGCGTATCTTTTTCAAAACCGCAAAGCCGTCCATATCCGGCATCATCACATCCAGAACAATCAGACTTGGCTGTTCTTCCTGCCATATCCGCAGCGCCTCAGCGCCCGATGCAGCGGTTCGCAGATTCGTATATCCTGCCCGCCGGAAAATGGAGAGCAGCATCTCCAATACATCGCGGTCATCATCGACCAGCAGTATTTTGTGATTTGTCATAAGCAAATTTCACCACCTATCTTTATTTACATTATAGCGCAAAGAATGTCGGATGCCTATTCTGTGTCTAAAATCTCAGAGATAATTCAAGGTTGGCTCAGCGTTATCTCAAGGTTGGGATGGTATGCTTAAACCATCACGAAAAGGAGGTATTCGCACATGAGCGATTATGTTATCGAAACCCGTGGCCTTACCAAAACATACGGAGAGCAGAACAGCGTGTCCAATCTGTCCATCCATGTGAGGAAAGGGCGTATCTACGGCCTGTTGGGCCGCAACGGAGCCGGGAAAACCACCACCATGCGGATGCTGTTGGGCCTTACCGCACCATCCTCCGGCGATGTGAAGATTTTCGGCAAACCGCTTCGCGGCAACGAAAAAAACATCCTGCCCCGTATCGGCTCCCTGATTGAGTCGCCTGGGTTTTATCCGAATCTGACGGGAACGGAAAATCTTCGGATTTTTGCCGATCTGAGAGGTCTCAAAAGCCCCAAATACATCAAGGGAGCGTTGGAAGTTGTCAACCTGCCGTACCGGGACAAAAAGCTGTTTTCCCAGTATTCGCTGGGCATGAAGCAACGTCTTGCCATCGCACTGGCTGTCATGCACAACCCGGAACTGCTGATTTTGGACGAGCCAATCAACGGCCTCGACCCTATCGGCATCGCAGAGGTGCGCGACTTCATTCGGGAACTGTGCGACGCCACAGGGAAAACCATTTTGATCTCCAGTCACATCCTGTCGGAGATCTCCCTGCTGGCCGATGACATCGGAATCATTGACCACGGCGTATTGCTGGAAGAAGAAAGCCTGGAGGAGCTGGAAGCAAAGAACGGGAAGTATCTCCGTTTTACGGTGTCCAATGCTGCACTGGCTGCTAACCTGCTTCAGAGCAAACTTGGCATTCAGAATATCGAAGTGGACAGTGCCAATGAGCTGACGGTCCGCGACCTTCGATTGGACACCGGCGCGGCAGTCCGGCTGTTTGTGGACGCAGGGTTGTCTGTGTCCGACGCTCATCTCTATGAGGACACTCTGGAAGATTACTTCAAGCAGGTTACAGGGGGTGAGGGCATTGCTTAAACTTTTGCGCTGTGAGTTTGCCAAGCTAAAACGAAAGCCCCTGTTCTTTGCGGCTGCGGCCATTTCGGCTTTGATCCCCTTGGGATGTGCGCTGTTCCTGCCGGAGATGCAGGAATTTTCAAGTGGCGCGGAAGCGGTGGATCGCCTGATGTCCACTCTGTTCCAGCTGAGCGCCTATCTGCTTCTGATGCCCGCTGTGGTGGTTTTGGCATCGAATCTGCTCTTTGAAGAACAGGACAACGATACCCTAAAGAACCTGATGACTGTTCCCGTGAGCAAACCTGCGCTGGCCTTGGCGAAGATGACGTTGCTGTTTCTGTTTTCCGTCGCGTTTATGGCTGTCGGCGGCCTGGTCAATTTGGCTATCGTGCTGGCATCCGGGCTGGAGCCGGTCGGCTTTTGGAAGCTGTTTTTTGTAGGCATCGGACAGGGAATTATGATGTGGGCCGGGGCGTTGCCCTGCGTCCTCCTGGTGGTGCTTTTGAACCGTAGTTACATTATCTCCGTAATCATCACGTTCTTCTATACGGCGGTCAACTATATTTTTGGCATCAACGACTATTTCATCATGCAGCCCTTTGGGTTCAATGCGGGTACGCTGTTACCTGGACCGCTGACCTTCCGCTGGTTCTTTCAGTATCTGGACACATCCAGCTCCAGCGCACAGATGACGGAATTGATGGAACGGATCAGTCCTTACTTTGTGACAACGCCTCAGGCGTTCCTGGTCGTTATCCTGGAGTCGGCGGTGTTCCTGACATTGATCGCGCTGGTCTATAAGCGTCAGAGCTGTTAAGGAGGTGTAAAGTCATGTGGAGTATTCTAAAAGGAGAATGGCGCAAGCTGCGGCGCTGCCAGATCCTGCTGGTTGGTATTGTGGCTCTGGCGCTCTGCCCTGTTGTGCAGTATGGCACCCAGCTGATTATCAACCCGGAGATGCGGGATCAGAACTTTGATTTTGTCAAACTGTTTGCCAATGTGATTTGGGGAAACACGCAGATTTTTCTGCCAATCTCGCTTGTCATGATCGGCGGCTGGCTGATCGACCGTGAGAATACAAATGACACCATGAAGAATCTATTGACGGTGCCGGTATCATACCCAAAGCTGCTGGGCGGGAAACTGATCGTCACGATTTTCCTGTCGATCCTGTTTGGGATTTATAGTGTAGCCGTAACGGTTCTAACCGGCACGCTCGCCGGTTTGGATGGGCTTTCTGCCGCCGTTCTGCTGCGGCAGGGCGTGCAGTTAGTCGCAGCCGCTTTCAATACCAGCCTGGTCTGTATGCCGATGATCCTGATTTTCGGCCAGATGCGTGGAGCCTACCTGGGCGGGTCGCTTCTGACGTTCTTCCTGGGGTATTGCATTTTGTTTTTTAAGAGCGGCTTCCTGCTCTCTGCCTACCCGTTTTCGGCGGCGCTGATCCTCGCTGGTTTTGATATGCAGGCATATAACGGCGCTACGCAGGCCCCAAGCACTTTGCTGGCGCTGGCAGGCATAGCGGCGGTGCTGGTTTTGACGATGGCGATATTGCTGCTTTCCCGCCCCAGCAAAAAAGCGGGCAATACGAAAAAGAAAAAAGTCAAAAAGGGTCGCGGCAGGCGTCGCGCCTGACGAAAGGAGAGAGTTCATGCGAAAATTAAACTATGCAGGTAAAATCTGTGCCCTTCTCTGCGCAATTTTTTGTATCGGCAGTTTGTCTGGATGCTCGACGGCCATGCAGTCTTTGGCCGACGGGACGGATGCCGTGTTAAATGGATTGGCGAACGGCACAGATATTGTACTGAACGGATTGGCGGATGGAGCTGATCAGGCTCTTGGTGATTTATCTGAGGCTGACGATGGCCAGGCAAAAGACAGCATTTTAGAAGCCTTTGGCAAACTTGTTGATGATGCGGGGACTGCTGCGCTGACGCCCCAAAGTAAACTGCAAGGCCACAAGGAGAACGGTGCAGATGATTACACGGGGTCCTATGAAGCAACGTATTCCAATTTGACAGGTACAGAGATTTTGTTTGGTGGTACTACCCTGGAGCGCGAAGCGGGTAGTACGATCCACATCACCTGTTCTCTTTCGCTTGAAAACGGCGAGGCAGCGGTTTTTCTTCGCTCAGGAGCAGATGATCCGACCATTCTTCTCTCGGAGAGCGGTGAGTACGATGGCACAGTTGAAGTAGATGGCACAAGCACTTATATCGGAGTGTGGGGCGACCAGGCGGACGGAACCGTATCCATTGAGATTGAATAAGGAGTACTCATTATGAACGCAAAGAAAAAAACAATCATCATTGCTTCCATAGCTATTTTGTTGGTAGCGTTTATCGTAGTTGCTTTTCTGGCTACACAAAGAAGCTCGGACTACTACACGCAAATTGATAACGACTGTGTAACCGAGATTGCACCGCATGGAGCGATGAATTATCGCTACACATTAAGTACCTACGACGAGACCGGGGCAGAAAGAGAACTGAGCTTTGAAACGAGCCGGATTCTCACTGACGATGCGTATCTATGTCTGAAGGTGGCTCCATTCCGAGGCGTTGTCACCTGGGCGGAAGTGCAATTTGATGAAATGCCTGCCGCCGTGCAGGAACAATACGGTGGCAATTCGTAAGCCGGAGCCTATGACATAGACACTATTTCAAACGGAAAGGCAGGTGCAGTATGAAAAGAATAAGAAAGTTCCTATTTCGCTTCTTCGCTCTAGCGATGCTGGCCATGCTCGTTGCTGGCAGTGTTTTGGGCGGATTTGGTTATAAAATGTACCGTGATGCACTTGCCGAGCAACCTCTTGATGAGAAAGTCGCAGAGATTCAAGCCGATCCCAATTATACTACCCTTGCTGAAATCCCGGAGATTTATTTGGACGCCGTTGTGGCGGTAGAAGATCACCGTTTTGAACAGCATTTTGGAATCGACTTGATTGCCATAGGCCGAGCCGCTTGGAATAATCTGACCTCTTGGAGTCTGCGTGAGGGTGGCAGCACCATAACACAGCAACTTGCCAAAAACCTGTATTTCACGCAGGAAAAAAGTTTTATCCGTAAGATTGCTGAGATGTTTATGGCTTTCCGACTGGAAAACGCCTATACGAAAGACAAGATTTTAGAGTTGTATGTCAATTCCATCTATTTCGGAGACGGCTACTACTGTATTTACGACGCAAGCCAAGGATATTTTGGGAAAGCCCCCATAGATATGACGGATTATGAATGTACACTTTTGGCAGGTATTCCCAATGCGCCCTCGATTTATTCATTGACCGCAAACCCGGAACTGGCAGAGCAACGTCAAGAGTATGTTGTCCAGAAAATGATCCAATATGGCTACATAAGCGAGAGTGAGGCACAAACTATCTTACAAGAACAGTCATAGCTGAAATCTATCTGCCGGGCGACGGCAAAAGAAAAAAAGCCGTCGTTCAGCAGACACTATCCATGCCCTTTTATCGCGGCGGCTTTGAATATCAAGGCCGCCGCTTTTTGTCCCCCAAAAGGAACGACGACCACACGCTAAAGATTATGGCGGCTTTAGGAGGGAGCCGCCGTGAGGCAAGGAGAATTTCGACAAAATAAGACAATACCCGCACCATCAAAAAAAGCCCGGTCACCACCGGGGCACATTCTGCTTATGAGTATGAACTGTATGATTACATAAAAGCGTTTAATAGTTCATTTGCGCCTGTCTGCGTTTTGCAGACAGGCGCTTTTTGCTGTTTATGCGGGCCTTCGCTATACAGCGGAGCCTTTCATAAAAATTTCTTCCCGCTCGCGGTTGCCAAAATCGCAAGCCTTGCATTACTGAGGCGAAAGGGAGGAGATCACCACCCCGCACCCGTGCGGCGCGAAGGGAGGTGAGAAAATGAAAGACTCCTATGAGCAGCGTATTCAAAATCAGTTTGGCGCTTTCTGCGTCAAGGTTTTGAAGAATGAGGCCCGGTACATCCAGCGCGAACTTGCCAGTCTCCAATCCCAGGAGAAATCCCTGGGCGAGCTGACAGCTTCTGAACTGGAGCAGACCGCCGTGTGGGACAAGCACTTTATGAGCGAGCATGTCTTTGAAGTGCTGGGACTCCCGGTAGTCGTGACCGGCGATCTTCTGGCTGACGCCTTGGCGCAGCTGCCGGAGGGCAAGCGAGATGTCATCCTGCTTGCCTACTTCCTGGAAATGACGGACCGTGAAATCAGCGAGAAGCTGAACATCGTCCATCAGACCGTATCCAAGCGGCGGCTCGTTACGCTGAAAGAATTGCGCGAGTACCTGATGAAGGAGGGATTTGAATGGCCGGACAAGTGAAGCCGATTCCGGTGCCGGTGATCCTGGCAGCCGTAAGCGGCGACGAGAACGCCCTTGCCGCCGTGGTCGCTCACTATCAGAAGTACATCCGGGCTCTTGCCACCCGACCGGTGAAGGATGAGTACGGGAACGAGTACCTGTATGTGGATGAAGATATGCGGCTCAGGCTGGAAACGAAGCTGATACATAGCATCGTGACGAGTTTCAAGGTGCTGCCGGTCTAAAATTGTTCGGGGCAAGTTTCTCTCCCTTTCCTTGCCCTGGCAATCCGGCAGCGGAGTCCATAGCTCCTTGACAAAGAAAGCCCGGCGGGAGGCCTCCGGCGCAGTATAAGGCAGACGGATACGATCTGTCTGCGTCGAGCCGGTCGGCCGGTGCGCCATGACCCTGTTGCAAGTCCGCAGGACGGGACCCCTACCAAACAGGAGAGCGATGAACACCAGGCCGTAAAACAGGTGTGGCAGCCTGTGGGCGAGGACGCGCAGACAGGATAATGAGACTCCCGCGTTGAACGCCCTCAAAGCATTGCGCGGCGCACCCATCAGCATGGGCCGGGGTGAGATTCCCGTGGAGCTGCGGCCAGCAGCCATCCGTTTTCTGCCTCTTTCGTAACAATGACTTTTTGCGAAAGGGGATCTATCATGCAAGATAAAAATGCTGCCGGCAAGACCGGCGCAACGAAACAATCCTTGGATGAAAAGACGACCTATCGCTTCGGCAATAGGTCGTTTGTTGTTGAGTCTGTTTTTCAGAAAGAAGGCCCGGACACCCTGGGCAGCATCCTCCTGCGGTTGATGAAGGCCGAGAGCGAAGCGAAGTAAATCTCCCGGACCCGGCTGACAGGGACAGCGGATGGCGGTATAATGAGTATAGACAAGTTATATTGCTATTCGGCTGTCCCGGAGGAAGGAGGACTGAATGAGACAGTCGAGCAACCGCAAATCCCGTGATGTGACCGCGTTCCTCTACGAGCGGCTTTCCCGCGATGACAACCTGGAGGGCGAGAGTTACAGCATCGGGAACCAAAAGAAACTGCTGACCAAGGTGGCGAAGGAAAAAGGTTATACCAACCTGGTCCACTTCCTGGACGATGGCATTTCCGGTGTTACGATGGACCGCCCCGGCTTCAACGACATGATGGAGCAGCTTGCCGCTGGCAAGGCTGCCGCCGTGTTTGTGAAAGACCTTTCTCGGCTGGGCCGCAACTACATTGAGGTGGGCCGGCTGACCGAGGAGTTTTTCCCGGAGCACGACATTCGTTTGGTGGCGGTTTCAGACAACATCGACACCGCCGAAGGTGAGAACGAGCTGGCGCCCATCCGCAACCTGTTCAACGAGTGGTACGCCCGTGACATCAGCAAGAAGCGCCGGATCAGCAATAAGATCAAGGGCAATGCTGGTGAACCGATGGGGCCGCCGCCCTATGGCTACAAAAAAGACCCGGACGATCCCAAACGGTGGGTCGTGGACGAGGAGGCCGCCCAGGTAGTGCGCCGTATCTTCCATATGACTGTCGATGGCTATGGTACAGAGCAGATCGCCACGATCCTCTCCGAGGAGAAGGTTCTTACCCCCATCGCCTATTGGCGTGAGAAGGGCGTCAATCGTCCTGGGAAAAGCAAGCTCCGCGGACCGTATATGTGGAACAGCTCCACCATCACCCACATTCTCTCTTTACAGGAGTATTGCGGTGATATTCTCAACTTCAAGACCTACTCCAAGTCGTACAAGAACAAAAAGCGGCTTGCCAACGACCGGGAAAACTGGGTCATCTTCCAGGATGTCCACGAACCCATCATTGAGCGGGCAGTCTTTGAGCAGGTCCAGCAGAAGCGAGGCAAGATCCGCAAGCGCCGCACCCATGAGGGAGAACGCAATATGTTCTCCGGCCTTCTGGTCTGTGCCGACTGCGGACACAACCTGCACTTCCATTTCAATCAGGGCAACCCCGACATCAAGTATTTCAACTGCTCCAACTACAAGGGCAATCGTGGGAGTTGCACTTCCACCCATTATGTCCGCGTGGACTTCCTGGAGCAGGTGGTGCTGGGCGAGATCCGGCGGCTGACCAAGTTTGCCAGTCAGTTTGAGGATGAGTTTGTGAAGGCTGTGATCGGCCATTCCCAGCAGGCAGAGGCCACCGACCGAAAGCTGAAGGAGAAGGAGCTGAAAGCCCTGCAAGCCCGTGATGAGGAGTTGGACGGTCTGTTTGAGCGGATCTATGAGGACAATGTTTCCGGCAAGCTCTCTGATGACCGCTTCGCCCGTATGTCAAAGCGGTATGAGGAGGAGCAAAAGGAGCTGGCGGAGAAAATCAAGGCGCTCCGTGCCGAGATCGACAAGCAGAGCAGCCAGTCCATGACCACGGATATGTTCATCTCCCTGGTCCGCAAATACACCCGCGCCCGCAAGCTGACTCCCCGGATGCTGAACGAGCTCATCGAGAAGATCGAAGTGTTCAACGCCGAGAAGATAGACGGTGTGTGGGAACAGCGGCTCCGTATTCACTATAACTGCGTAGGGGTCGTTGAGATCCCGGAGCTGATCCCGCTACCCGCGCCGGAGGTATCCGTAAACACAAGAAAGGGCGTAGTCGTCAACTACGCCCCATCCACCATCGCCGGATGAAAGCAACAAAAGCAACAAAAAAAGACGAGTGTTCTTACAGCTTTTCAAATGCTATAAGAACACTCGCCATGGTGCGGATAAGAGGACTTGAACCTCCACCGAGTTGCCCCGATTAGAACCTGAATCTAACGCGTCTGCCAATTCCGCCATATCCGCATATTCTGTTTTGTTCGTGAGCTGCGTCGCTCGGAACGATAGTTATTATACCAGATGCAACAGAAATGTCAACACCTATTTTCAAATTTTTCTGACAAATTTTTGCATGGAAATTGATGCAGTCCGTACAGCGGCTGTGGGGCGAAAAATTCATTAAAGTGTGGTACAATAAAAGCTACGCGGCGGGGCGCTTCCCGTACAATGATAAAAACGAGGGAATGCATATGGCAAACGGAATCATCTTTCTGGTGGGTGCACTGATCATGTTTTACATGGCGCTGCGCAGTGTGCGGCAGCGGCGCAGTCTCTGCACGAACGGCGAAAAAGTACAGGCACGCATCACTGGCACAGTGCAGAGCCGGGACGGCACGGCCTATGTGCTGGAGTTCACCACGGCGGGCGGCAGCCACCGGCTGCAGTACCCCAAACCCTCCCGCAGCAAGGATTTTGCCGAGGGCAGCGTGGTGACCCTGTACTACGACCCGGAAGCCCCGGAGAAAATGTATGTGGAGGGCGATAAGTCGGTGCTGGGCGCCGAGGCGCTGTACGCAGGCATCGGCGTGGCATTGCTGGTGCTGATGTTCGCACTGCTGTGAGAGGAGGAACCATAAGATGAAACTGGAACATTTTGGTATGGCAGAGCCGGGGGACTGCCGGCTGGTATTTACGGCGGATGCCGAAGAGCTTGAACGGGCCATCACGGCCGAGCAGGCTGTGCCGGACGCCCCGCAGGCCGAAGAGGACTTGCTGACGGCGGCGGTGAACCGCACCATCCTGGAGGGCTTTTCGGCCCTGTATGAGCAGATCGCGGCGGAGTACGGCGTTACGCCGGTGACCGACCCGGACTTTGAATTGCTGGCCGTGAACCGGGCCGAAGGGTTCCGGGCCGGGGCGCAGTTCTATGCCCTGCCGCCGCTGACGCTGGGCCGGTACACCGGTTTTGTGCAGGCGGTAGAGCCGCACCTCATCCGGCAGCTTACCATTGAAATGGAGATCAACCGTCATCATGGCGATGAGGAGCGTGCGGCAGATGCTGCTGGAAAGGCCGCCCTGCGTCAGCAGGTGGCCCGGGAACTCTACGCCCAGCGCTGCGTGCAGGCAAAGGCCCGCGCGGAAAAAGAAGTCATCTGGCAGCTGGGGGACGAGGTGACCGGTCCTCTGCCCAAACAGCTGGTGGGCGGCAACTACTTCGCCGAGCAGCGGCAGTTCAACCTGAGCCTGCAGGCCAACGGCATCAACTTTGATCAGTTCCTCAAGGTGCGGGGCCAGACGGTGGAAGAGTTCCGCACCTGGCTGCACACCCAGGCGGAACGCAAGCTGCGCAGCTGGCTGGGGCTGCTGCTGGTAGCGGAAGCAGAGGGCCTGCAGCCCACGGAAACCGAGGTGACGGCCGCCCTGACCGACTGGAATGAGAAACTGGATGGGGAACGTACCTTCCCGGCCAACGATGCCCGCAAGGTGCGCCAGCGCCTGATGCGTGCAAAGGCGACGGCCTTTGTGCTGGAGCATTCCACCCTGACGCCGCCCCCGGCAGAACCGGTGGTGCAGGAACTGCCTCAGAAATAAGGAAAAAAGCCGTGTTCCCACGCCGACAGATCGGCAGGGAGCACGGCTTTTAAAGGATGGGGACTAGGTTTGGGCTCAGGCTTCTTTCAGATGCAGCACACCGGCCTGCACCAGACGCTTGCGCAGCAGGGCACCCACAATGCAGGACACCACGATCTTGGCCAGATCCAGCACGATGAAGGGATACACGCACACAGCCAGTGCATAGCCCAGGTCGCACTGCATCTGGAACACGAACCAGGCGGTACCCAGGACGTAGCAGGCGGCATCGCCCAGCACCAGACCCACGGCGGAGACCACCGGCTGGCCATTGCTTTTTTCAATGAACAGGCCGCCGATGAAAGCCAGCAGCAGGTAGCCCACCAGATAGCCGCCGGTGGGGCCTGCCACCTTGGCCAAACCGGCACCGTAGCCGGAGAACACCGGAACGCCGATCAGGCCGATGGCCAGATAGATGACGACACTCAGGGTGCCGAACTTGGGGCCCAGCAGCCAGGCGGTCAGGCAGATGACAAAGTTTGCCAGCGAGATGGGAATGGCTCCGATGGGCACGGTCAGCGGGCCGAGCACGCACAGCACGGCGGCCATCACCGCAGTAACGGCCATCTGGTAAGTGGTGATTTTTTGATTTTTCATAGTAAAATTCCCCTCTGTAAAAATTTGCAAGGCAGTTCTGTGCAAGAGTATAGCCTGTGAACGGACAAATGGTCAACAGAAAAGTTTGCGCAGGGTTTACAATTGACTGGAGAGGGGAGAGAACGGAAGGGAGCCTGTATGGGCGGAGGACACGTTTCACGGCCGGATTTCGGCATGGCACAGCCGGACCCGGCACATCCGCTGACCGAATTCTATCAGCTGGTGCAGCAGGCTTTGGACAAGGCAGGCTGCTTTGCGCTGCCTGCCCTGTATGCCAGCCTGCAGGCCCCGGCGCGCCGGATCTACCCGGAAGAAGCGCGGGAGTATCTGCGTCTTGCGCCGCAGGCAGGGGAGGGCTTTGTCCGCCTGCAGGCGGCGGTGCAGATGCAGGTGCTGTACAGCAGCCTGCAGGTAGTGGCCGACGGTGCCCCGGCGGCGCTGCTGCTCACCGAGGAGTGCACCCGCAGCGTGACGGCGCTGCAATTGCTGCCGCCCTTTGTGTGGGAGGACCCGCTGCCGCCGCTGCCGGATGTTCCGGCGGCACTCACTTTGCAGCTGACCGTGCAGGATGTGGAGGCCATCGACGCTGACCCGGCAGCCCTGGGGCGGCGGCTGGTGGGCAGCCCGGCGGGCAAGTGCTGGCTGACCCACCCCAAGGCCGAGACCTTTCTGGCAGAGCGGGTGGCGCTGCTGCAGCGGGTCTACCGCCGCTGACCGGCCGGAAAAAGAATGAAGCAGCGAGGGAACTGCCGCAGACGCGGCGGCTCCCTCTTTTGTTTTGCAGGGGTTCATGGTATACTAAAACCGATACGCCGCTGCGGCGGGGTGAAAAAAGTTTTGTTGCACGTTTGTGAATGATACGCAATAATCGGGACTGCTCAACCGTTTCTTGAGTGAAATGTCCCCGTGGAAAGTATTTCCACTGTGCCCGTTGAGGGCGTCAAAGGAGAGTTTGAACAATGGGACAGCTGACCAAAAACGAAGTGTTCGCGCTGGCGGTGCAGCGATACAGCGACGCCGTTTACCGCGCGGCCGTGCACAATTGCCGATGCACGGCCGATGCCGAGGATGTGGTGCAGGATGTATTTGAAAAGCTCCTGCATTACGAGGGCTGCTTTGAGAGTGAGGAGCATCTCAAGGCGTGGCTGCTGCGGGTGGCCATCAACCGCTGCCGGGACCTGACCCGTGCGGCGCACCAGAAGGATACCGAACTGGACGAGAACCTGCCCGCACCGGAACAGATGGAGGACGGCAGTGTGCTGGATGCAGTGAAGGCCCTGCCGGAGAATTACCGCAACGCCATTTACTTACACTATTATGAAGGGTACACCACGGCGGAAATCGGCCGGATGCTGAAGGTGCCCACCAACACGGTGCTGAGCTGGCTGCGGCGGGCGAGGGCGCAGTTACAGACGATGCTGAAGGAGGAGATCGAAGATGAGGTGGTATGAGTACAAGATGGAGGCGGATGACCTCCACGCCCCGGAAGATCTGAAGGCAAAGCTGCTGGCCATGGCCGGCACCCTGCCCGAAGAGGAAAAGAACCGCCCGATGATGCCGGCGCAGGCAGACAACACGGCTGTCGTGCGCCCGCAGGAACTGCCCCAAAAGGCAAAGCTCATCCATTTCCCTGCAAAGCCGGTGGGCGCGCTGGCCGCCTGTCTGGCCGTGTGCGTGCTGGGCTACGGTGCCCTGAGCACCGGGAAGCTGGACATCGGTGCAAAGAGCAGCAACATGGCTCTGTATTCGGCCAATAGTTCCGCAGCTTCCACCGCAGGTGGCTTTACCGCCCAGCAGGCCATGCTGGACGCCCCGGAAGCGGCTACCTACAGTCTGGACGCCGGTGCGACGGACCGCATGAATGTGGGTACAGATGTCCTTTCGGAGAACGACGCTGCTGCCGCCGAGGACCGGCAGGCCAGCACCAGCCCCAAGATCATCTACACCGCCAACCTGACCCTGGAAAGCAAGGACTACGACACGGCCCGCGCGGCACTGGATGCTGCCCTGAATGACGCAGGCGGGTATCTGGAATCCAGCAGTGAATATTCAGACGTCGGGTCCAGCCGCAGCGTGAACCTGACCTTCCGTGTGCCGGAAGAAAATTACCAGAGCTTTCTGGATGCTGTGGCACAGGCGGGCAATGTGACCTACAAGAGCCAGCAGGCCGACGATGTGACCACCCAGTACATGGACGTGGAAACGCGGCTGGCCAATCTGGAAGCCCAGCGCACCCGTCTGCAGGAGCTGCAGGCCCAGGCCGACAATCTGTCCGACCTGCTGCAGATCGAGACCAGCCTGACCGACGTGCAGTCCCAGATCGAGAGCTGGCAGAGCCAGCTGGACTGGTACAGCAACCAGGTGCAGCAGTGCACCGTGTACGTCAACCTGAGCGAGGTGCAGAACTACACCCCCACCGATGAGAGCTTCCTGGGCAGCGTCGGTGCAGCCTTTGCACAGGGCTGGTCCAATTTTGTAAACGGCCTGCAGCAGCTGGCCGTCTGGCTGGCCGGTGCCTGGCCGGTGGTGCTGGTGGTCGCGGCCGCCGCCGCAGGCTTTGCCGTCTGGCGCAAAAAGCGGAAGAAGTAAGGGCGGCAAGCCCCTCCTGCACAAAATTCAAAATTTTTGGAAAAAGGGGTTGACATTGTTCCTGCCCTGTGGTATTATACTTGAGCAGTCAGCGAACAGCTGATGAGCGAAAAGTAAATATCGCGGGGTGGAGCAGTCTGGTAGCTCGTCGGGCTCATAACCC
>OGXC01000247.1_pt1 | contig 47513 bp, 50 predicted proteins | sample 1576201 | NCBI WGS metagenome assembly OGXC01 (sample SAMEA3541562, study PRJEB24748) | human gut metagenome | biome: human gut; feature: human-associated habitat; material: faeces | place: China | collected 2012 | reverse complement strand
TAGAGCAAGAAGATGGAACTATATTATTACAACCCTTAGCATCAGCTTTATTACCACATATAACTAAAGCGATGCAACAGCAACAAGAAAAAATAGAGGAGTTAGAAAATATAATATTAGAATTAAAGTCAAGGATAGGAGCTTAGGAAACTAGGCTCTTTTTAATACAAAAGATAACGTCTGAAGTTAGGAATTTTATATTAAGGAAGGTGTAAAAATGAATTTTATACAAATAGGATTATTAAAAATATTACCACAAGCAGTTTCTGTATTGATTATAGCTTATTTGGGATGTAAGGTACTTGATATGTTATTAGGAGTTCTTAAAAGTTGGAAAAATGCTAATTATAAATCTAGGAAAATGAGGGATGGAATTGTTAGATGGATTGCTGAAATGGTCGCGATTGTATTTGTAATTGGTGTTGATCTTGTACTTGGACTTAATTTTTATCTATGCGGATTTACATTATCGCTATTTATATATAAAGAAGCAGGAAGTATATTAGAAAACTTAACAGAATGTGGAGTCGAATTACCTGAAGTAGTTGCTAATAAGTTAGAAGTATTCAATAAAAAAGAGTAAATATTAGGGAGTCTATAAGGCTCTCTTTTTAAATTAACAAGAATACGTAATTTTTCATAATATAAATTAAAAGGAGTGTGTTAATATGAAAGTAGCAGTTAGAGGTGGACATTGTCCAAAAGTTCCAGGGGCAAGAGGTATACTAGATGAGTTAATAGAAGATAGAAAAGTAAAAGATGCACTTATAAAATATTCAAAACAATTAGGGAATGAGGTTTTAGATGTAACCCCACCAGATTCAACTTCATCTTCAGACTTAAGTTATGGTGTTAATAAAGCTAATAATTGGGGCGCTGATTTATTTGTATCTATTCACTTTAATAAAGCTTATGATTCCTATAATGGAGCATTAGGTAGCGAGGTATGTGTTTACTCAAATTATGATATAGCTCAAAGAGTAGTTAACGCTTTAGGAGAATTAGGATTTAGGAATAGAGGGCAAAAAATTAGAACTAATCTTTATGAATTAAGAAATACTAATATGAAATCAATGATAGTTGAAACTTGCTTTGTAGAAGCTACAGAAGATGTAGCGTTATATAGAAAGCTAGGATCAGATGCAATTGGAAAAGCTATAGCTGAAGCTATTAGTAATAAAAAGATTAATGAATATAAAAAGGTTCATGTAAGGGAATATTTAAATATTAAACCTTTTAATGCAGGATTCGGAATTTATAAAGATGATTCAAGTTGGGAGTTATGGAATAGAATAGCTTATTTAGGATGTCCTATAAGTGCAATTGTATTAGATAATCCTAGTAAAAATGTATACAAAGTGAAAGATTGTAGATATGGATTTGAAGGATATTGTTATATAGAGGAAAATAACAATACTACATTTACATCTTATCAAGCATATGCAGAAAAAGAGGAATCAAAAGAGGTTTTATTTAAAATTATAGCAGATGGGGTACAAGTAACAGACTTATGCAAAGCTAAATGGATTCCGGATATGATAGAGGAACAACTAAAAAAAGGGGTTAAAGATATAAAAATATTAGAATGTAATTGATAATCAAGGCTAGTAGGTAGGATAAATCTTGCTTACTAGCCTTTTTTATTTCCAAATATAAAATATGAAATTTAATATAAAATCACATCAAAAAGTTAAAAAAAGTTCAAAAAACCTTAAAAAAATATAAAATTTTTGCTTATTAATACTTGTCCATTTCCCAATAGAATGATAAAGTATAAATAAGCAATAATACCATATATTACGCATATACTGTATATTAAATTGAAATGAGGATATACTTTAATAAAATGAGGTGTAATATATGGGGAGAATAATATATTTAAATGGGAAAGATGGGATTAATATGGAAAAGATAGAGATAGAAAAAAAGACAAATGAGATCTTATCTAGTTATGATATTTTAGATATACCAGTAGATCCTATAGATATAGCTAAAAGGTTAAATATAAAGGTATTTAATCGTAACTTCAATAGTTTCTCAAATGATACTGTATCTGGAGCCATAAAAAAAGAAGATAATAATATTAATATATATGTAAATGAAGAAGATTCAATTGAAAGAAAAAGGTTTACTATTGCACATGAGTTAGGACATTATTTTTTACACTTAGAATGTAATTCACAAAAAGAGTTTGTAGATATGCATAGAAGAACAGGGTATAACACACAACTTCCTAAAGAGAAGGAAGCTAATCAGTTTGCAGCCGCTATTCTAATGCCGGAAAAGAAAGTAAGAGAATTATATAAATCTATAAACAATTTAGGAGTTAGTGAAAGTTTTATAATAGAATGGTTAAGTGAAAGATTTTTTGTCTCTAAGCCAGCGATAAAATTTAGATTAAAGAATTTGGGGTTAATATAAGAATGGTGAATACAGAGAATTTAGATGACGATTGCATAGAGGTTGAGGAAGAAAATAATCCTAGGCTAGATGAGGTAATGATAGATGACGTAGAGAGTTCTGATGATGGAGTTATAGAATCAACATTAGACAGAAATAATTTAAACTCTGAACATACAAGTAATTCAAATTCTGATTTTATAGAAATATTAAATATATGGAAATCAGAAAGAAAATTAGAGTTAGGATTAAAGGAAATGGTTTGTAAAAATTTAATAAAGCTTATATTTGCAGAAGCCGTATTAATAGCACTTATGGTAGTTTTACAAGGTACAAAAATATGGAATTTGGAAGAATGGACTTTTAGATTAATTATAGTAAGTGTTTTTGCTGAAATAGTAGGTGTGTTTATTATAGTTGTTAAAAGTTTATTTCCAGAGGATTCTAGTAAATCTATGTTAGAACTTATAAAACATATATATGGGAACGATAGAAGGGATAGTTAGGATTAAGTTTGACTATCCCTTCTATTATCATATAAAAATTAAAAGTATCATAATAAAACTTTTAAAAAGTCCATCAAGAACTATAATATATATCTACATATTAGATTTATGATATTTAATTAATAGTCTCATGTTTACAAAATATGTTATAATTAACTCATAATTGTATTAAATTATGCATAAAAATTTAAGTATTAAGGGGGCAGAAATTTATGGGGCAAATAACCAATTCTAAAAAATTTGGTATAGGAAGTATTTCACTAATACTTTCAATTTGGGGAGGGATGTTTTCATTCACTGCTTGGGATAGCAAATATTTAGGAGAACATATTTTAAGTGCAATTAATATATCTTTTCCGTTTCCAGGAATGTTATTGGTTACACTAATATCTTTAGTTATTTTATTTATCTCTTTACTTATAGGATATAAATATAAGAATAACTATTTTGCAAAATCAGGACGAGTTATAGCTGAAGTATTTATTTCATTAATAGTTATTTTAGTAATAGTGAATCTGATAATATTTTAAGAGTTTAGGAGTGAATATATTATATGAAAAATATACTGAATAAATGTGATTATGAGTTAAATGTCAGTAAAATTGATGGATTTTTAGCTGTATTTATGATTGGTTATGTATTTTTTTCTACGGCTATAGGTAGGTACATAGTATTTGATTTAGCGTTATGGGATAAATTTGCAAGTTATTTCAATAATAGATTATTTGCAAGGTTTTTATTTCATATTCCACTAAGTTTATTTCAAATATTCCCTATTTTTATTATATTGAAGTATAGAAAACAAAGTCTAAAATCAATAGGTTTTAATAAAGTCCAAATATTAAAGCAAATAAGTATAGGGATAATATTATATATTCCACTATATTTATTATCATTAATTTTAAATTGGGTACCTGGTATTAATTTCAACTTAGATTCAATGTCAATTTGGAGTTTCTTATATATGTTGATTGAAATAGCACTTGTAGAAGAAATTATTTTCAGGGGGTTTCTTCAACAAAGACTAAAGGGATTGATAAAAAATAAATATGTAAACTTATTGATTGTAGCTTTTATTTTTGGAAGTATACATATACCTTTCATATTAGCTCAAAGTAATCTTACTTTTGTTCAAGTTTTTATATCAATAATTCCTAAAATGATTATGCATATTTATTTTGTAGGTATATATAAGGCTGGAAATAATAGTGTACTATCAGCTACTATAGCTCATGGAGTAAATAATTTTATTGCAACTTTATAATAAAAAATTGAAATAAACTTCCAAATTATTTAGTAGATTAAATAAACAATCTTAATATATTGTTACATAAAAAGAGTAGGACAAACCTACTCTTTTTTATAGTTTAAATTAATTAAATTCTTTTTAGCCTCTTCGCATTGATCTTGAGTAAAAGGAATATTATTTTGTTTTAATACTTCAACATACCTATCTAAATTAACTATAGTTTCACCTTCTCTTGTTTTAAAAGGGTTATCCATGTCACAACATTTATACATCTTTATTTCCTCCAATATTAATATATTGTATTATAGCACATTGCATATACTTTTAAAAAAGGACATAGCATATTGTTATCTCTTTTTCCTTTAAGGCTAGTAGGTAGGAGAAATCTTACTTACTAGCCTTTATTTTTTTTGTAAAATTGTGTATATTGGTATAAGGGAATAATATGTTCTATATATTATAGATAATGGAGGTCTATATATGAGCAATAAATATTATATAGCATTACAACTTATAGGAATAAGCAATGAATTGTTAATAGATATAATGGAAAAGTTATCAGATAGAGAGCTTAGAGAATTATTTAATGGAAACTTTATGGAAATTGAATTTAAATATAATATACATATAGCTAAGGTTGCTGAAAAATTTAATAATAAAAATTACTTAGAAAATATATTAAATAAAGCAGAGAATATTCTTAAGATAAATAAAGAGCTTAGTATAAAAACTGTAAGATATACAAGTAAATATTATCCAGAGAGATTGAAAAAAATTAGTAATCCTCCAGCTATTTTATATATTAAAGGAAGATATATATTAAAAGAAGATAATAAGTCTATAGCATGTGTTGGAACTAGAACTCCAAGCAATTATGGGATTAATGCAATAAAAGCTATAGTTTCTAACTTAACAAAAGAAAGGTTTACTATAATTAGTGGCTTAGCAGAAGGGGTAGATGGTATTTCGCATAGAATATGCCTAAATAATAATGGAAGGACTATAGCAGTATTAGCACATGGGCTTGATATGATATATCCTAAAAAAAATGAGGAGTTAGCTAATAAAATATTAGAGAAGGGTGGAACATTAATATCTGAATATCCTGTCGGAACAAATGCAGATAAATTTAGGTTTGTGCATAGAAATAGAATAGTGAGTGGACTTTCAAAAGGGGTATTAATGATAGAAGCAAAAGAAAAAAGCGGAACAAAGCATACAATCAATTACGCCGAGGAACAGAATAAGCCTATATTTTGCCCATCATTTAATAAATTTTCAGAAGTATCTGGATTAAATATAGAATTATTAAGTAAAAATAAAGCAATACCTATTTATGGAAGTGATGATTATGTGAAAATACTAGATAAATTAGGATATAAAGTTAAATATGATGATAGAATGAAAAATAGAATTAAAAGTAATTCAATAAATAAGTTAATAAATGATTCATTAAGCAATATCAATATAAATATTAACCAATTCAAGGTTGGTGATGGAAATTTAGGTATAAAAGTAAATAGAGAAACGTATATAAAATTCAAAGAAATTTTAAAGAGTAATGATATAACTGTTAAAGAGTTCTTTAATTCAATTATAAATAAAGTAGTTGAAGATAATGAGGGGGGAAAATAATTGGAGAAAATATTAATAATATCGAAAGAAGTTTATAGCGATTATTATAATTTTGATTCAAATAATAGGTTTAAATGTTTTATAAGGGATATGTTATCCCAAAAGAATAAAATATTATTTACTTCTAGGGATTATAGTGAGGTTAAAAAAATTGAGATGTATTTTTCAAAATTAGGCTATAACAAAGATAATGGGATATATGCTAAAACTAGAGATGAAGTTAAACAATTAGTAAAGAGTAATAATGGGAGCAATTTTATAATAATTGGGAATAGAGATAAGGATTTTGAGTTAGCTGTAAATAATAAACTGCTTTATATAGTACCTAATTGGTGCAAGGATATCAATGATAAGAGTATAAAATATGGAGTTAATATAAATAAAATAGAAGAACTAGAACAAGTTATAAAAACTGCAAATAATCAAAATAACTGGTATTATGAAGATATACTTGAAGATGGAACTAAGGTATATTCATTGATGAGTGGTATGTATAAAAAATGGAATGTCACTCCTAAAGAAAAAGAGTTGGTTATAGGATTCGAAAAGTTTTTAAAAGAGGGTAAAACAGATTATTATGAAATATTATATTATCATTTTCTTGCAGGGATATCTAACTTAGAAGAGTTTAAAGAAATAGATGTATGGGGAATTGCTCCTTCATCTGGCTCAAATTTAAATAAGGACATGCTTAACTTTAAAGACAAAGCAAGATGTATGATGAAGAAAAAGTTTACAAGGGAAGATGAAAATTTATTTTTAAGGCATACTCCAATAGAAAAATCACATAGTTTAAATTCAATAATTAGAGAGAAAGAAGGGGCTTCGAGACATCTAGCTTCAATTCATTTAAATCCTGAATATAAAGTTAAAGGAAAAAATATTTGTATATTTGATGATTATTTAACTCATGGTAATACATTTGAAGCTATGAGAAATATCTTGAGAAAAGCAGGTGCTAAAAAAATATTTTTTGTATCGCTTGGCAGATTTGAAAGAAGATATATATATCAAAATTTTAAAATTAGTGGTGATATAACTATTCCAAATGGTTTCACCTATAAAGAAATAGAACGTAAATATGTGCCATATAAATGTAACGAAAAAGCTAGAGATGAAGTAAAAAATCTTCATGATATATTTAATTTATAGATTATAAAATAATTATTTAAATAAACAATAAAAAGCACATAGGAGCAATCCAGGTGCTTTTATAATACCAAAATTAAAAGTATCAAAATAACCATTTTAAAAAGTTCACAAAGAACAATAATCTATATTTATATAATTAATTTTACAATTAATTACACTACATTTGGAAAATATGTTACTATTAAATTATAATTGTATTAATTTAGTTATCATAAATAATAAAAAGGGGGATATATATGAAAAAAGTAAATATTAGTAAAGGAATTATGATAAGTGGAATAATTTACGCATTAACATTATTATTAGAAGTATTAATTCAGGGGATCACTTTAAGTTCAGCGAATGGTGGTTTTGTTGTTATGAATATTTATCTTATATCATTAGTAATAAGACCTATTTCGCTTATAGTATTTATTATATTTGCTTGTAAAGCATTGACTATAATATTAAAAGCATGTTCTATATTGATTAATGAAAAGAAATAATCTTAAATTAATAGCGTAAAAGGAGATTAAAATTTATCTATTTTAATTGTAACCAATAAAAGGAAAAGCAATCGCCTCATAGAATAAAATATATATATGGATATAAAAATTAACAAAATAAATTGACAGAATTGAGGTGAGGTATGGTTAAAAATAGACTGAAAGAAATAAGAATGACAAAATATATGATGAACTCAAATGAGTTTTGTAAGATGATTGGAATAAGTCCAAGTACTTATAGTCAAATAGAAACTAATAAGCAGCAGGGGAATATAGAAACAATATTGAAAATAAGTAAGGCTCTTAATCTAAAGGTAGAAGATATTTGGTACCTTGAAGATTAAGGGCCTTTTTCTTTTTATAAAAAATATTTCTAAATATAAATTTTATTCACAAACAGGAATATAATTTATACTCGTGAATACATATATAACAAAGGGCAACAAAGTAGCCTTAAATAATGTATTTGGAGGATAACATGGAAACAATAGGCGTAGATTTAGGCAATTGTAACATTAAGACAAGTAAGGGGATAATAGTACCTTCATTAATTACAAGAGGAGAAAATTATTTAATAAGCACAGGATATCAATTAGAGTTTAACAATGAAATATTAATTATTGGAGAAGGTGATTATGATACTAATCTAGATAAAATATCTAAAGAAAATCTTTTACCAATGCTATGTTTAGCTTTAGGGTTAAGTACTAAAGAAGAATTTATAAGAATAGTACTAGGATTACCTATAAATCAATATAGAAGTAAAAAAGATAAAATGATTGAAGTAATTGAAGATAATAAAATATTAAATTTTAAGTTAAATGGAATAGAAAGAACTATTTATATTGAAGATGCAGCAATATTCCCAGAAGGGGTTGCAACATATTATTCGTTGGATGTGGATAAGAGAAGAGAGTTAATAGAGAAAGATTTAATTGTTTTAGATATTGGAGGAAGAACTACAGATATAGCATTGCTTAAAGCTGGTAAAAAAAGAAGTGTTGCTAAAAGTACGAGTTTAGATGTAGGGATGATTAACATTTATAATGATATGATTAATGAAATTAATAGCTTATATACTTTAGGATTAAATATTGAAGATGCTGAAGGCATAATAAAAAATGGTTTAGAAGTAGATGGAGAAAAGAAAGATACTACATTTATTAAAAATATTATAAGAAATAATATAGAAAAAGTATTCAAAGAATTAAATATAAGCTATCCGGTTAGAACAAGTCCTATACTTGTTACTGGTGGAGGGGGAAGATCCTTTTTTAAGTCTATAAAAAAGAGATATCCATCAGCTCAAATAATAGAAGATAATTTATTTTCAAATGCTTTAGGATATAAAAAGGTAGGGGAGAAGTTATGGAGAGATTAAGAATAACTATAGAGTTTAATAAGAATAGAAAAGAAGAATTGAATCTTTATGAGAAATTACAAAACTATAGTAATCCTGCTGCATATATAAAAGATGTTCTTAGAGGATTATTACCAATACCAGGAGAGATTAAAGTTGTATCAGAGGTAAGCTCAGAAAATGAAGACTATGAGGATTTAATGGATATATAAATACCACACTATTACCACACTACTAGAAAATTAATAAGAAAAGCTAATAGTGGGGTAATGTGGTGGTAATAGCCAAAAAGTACTCGGTAAATCACCGATATATGGTCGATTAGATTTGGAGAGAGTAGGGGAGTGGTTAGGAAATGTTAGGATTTAAAGAAAAAGAAATTTTGGGAAGAAAGAGCGAAGATGAATTAAAAATATATAGATTAACTGTACAAGTATCTAAGAGGGAAAAGGAAAAAATAATTCAACTTGCAAAAAGTAGAGGGATGAGTGTAAGTGATTATGTTAGATATTTTTGTATTCATAAACCTTTTATTAGTAAATTTAATGAGGAGGAAGAATAGTGTATGTTGATTTAAATTGTATAGTAGAAACAATAGCAACTTTGATATCCATTACGTTTATAAGTTGTCTTATAGCAATTACTATTTATAAACTTATCCAGTCATGGGATGAAGGCAAGGAAAGATATTTAGCTAATGAAGAAAATGAAAGAAGAGAAGAATTGAATAAAAAGAGATTAGAAAATCTTAAACTTGAAAATTTAGAGGTTAAATTAACAAGAGAAGACATTGAATTATTAAATCTAATAGCTGGTAACAAGGGCACTCCTAAAGGTGTCTTAAGGAATATGTTAAGAGAGCATTTAAGGAATTAATAAAAGTGGACATATACTGTTATTTAGAATAGGTTGCAGATAAAACTATGCAACAATTATTAAGTGGTAATGCAGATATAGGATTTTCAGGACCAGAGCAAGTTGTTTATATTTATAACCAAGGAAGAGAAGATTATCCAGTTGTATTTGGACAATTAACACAAAAAGATGGTTCATTTTTAGTGGGAAGAGAAGCAGAAGAAGATTTTGATTGGTCATCATTAAAAGGTAAAGAAATAATAGGTGGTAGACCAGGTGGAATTCCCGAAATGGCTCTTGAGTATGTACTAAAAGAAAATGGATTAGACCCAGAAAATGATGTGAATATGGTTACAAATGTTGATTTTACAGCTACTGCAGGTGCTTTCAAATCTGGAACTGGTGATTATGTTGCATTATTTGAACCAACAGCTACAATGTTAGAAAATGATGGTGGTGGTAGTATAGTTTCTTCAGTAGGAGAACAAGCAGGAAATATTGCTTATACTTGCTTCTATACAACTAAATCATATATGGATGAAAATCCAGAAATAATTCAAAAGTTTACAAATGCAATTTACAAAGGTCAATTATGGGTTCAACAACATACAAGTGAAGAAATTGCTGATTCTATTAGTTCATTTTTCCCAGGAACTGATAAAGATGTAATAGTTAAAGTAATAGATAATTATAAGAGTATAGATGCATTTTCAGAAACTCCTGAAGTAAGTGAAGATGGTTTAAATAAGCTAATGGATATTATTCAAGGATATGATTCAAGCTTGATTCAAACAAGACCAGATTTTAATGTTATCGTAAATAACTCATTTGCAGAAGAGGCAACAAAATAAACTAATGCTATAAATAGTTTAGTTAGTAGTTAAAAGAAAATAAGTTAAATTAATTTAGAAAAATAAACAAACAACTACTAACTATAACTATAAAATTATTATGGGGTGGTGGTAAAGTGAGTCTCTTAGAAATAAAGAATATAAATATGAACTATCACACTATGGAAGGAGCTACAGAGGCAATTAAAGATGTCAGCTTTTCAGTAGATGATGGGGAATTTATAAGTATAATTGGTCCTTCAGGATGCGGAAAATCAACATTGCTTAATATTATAAGTGGAATATTAACTCCATCAAGTGGAGAAGTTAAATTTAATGATCCAGATGTAAAAAATAATCTAGATAAAATGGGATATATGTTTCAAAAAGATTATTTATTTCCATGGTTATCTGTTAGAGAAAATGTATTATTAGGACTTAAAGTTAAGAAAATATATACAAAAGAAAACATAGAATTTGCTGATGAATTACTAAAAAGTTATGGATTAGAAAAATTTGAGTCACATAAGCCAACACAGTTATCAGGGGGTATGAGACAAAGAGTAGCTTTAATTAGAACATTAGTCTTAAGACCAGAAATAATATTACTTGATGAACCGTTTTCTGCATTAGATTATCAAAGTAGATTAAAAATGACAGATGATGTTTATGAGATAATTAAGAAAGAAAAGAAAACAGCAATAATGGTAACACACGATTTAGGTGAAGCTATTGTAATGTCAAAAAGAGTAATAATTTTAACTTCTAGGCCAGCTTATATAAAGGATGATGTTAATATAGAGTTTAAGAATAAAGATGCAACTCCTTTCGATAAGAGAAAGGAACCAGAGTACAATGAGTACTTTAGAAAGTTATGGGGGGAGTTGGATAATTAGTATGGAAAAAGAGCATGAATTGTATTTAAGAAAAGTTAAAAGGGACAAATGGAAAGTAAGAGCAATAAGAATTTTAATTTTAGTAGCATTTATTGCACTATGGGAAATTGCAGCGCAATTAAAATGGATAGATCCATTTTTAACTTCAAGTCCTAGTAGAATTATTAAATCATTAGTTAGTTTTATAAATGAAGGCACATTATTTAGGCATATATGGGTAACTTGTTATGAAACTATAATTGGATTTACACTAGGTACAGTTTTAGGAGTAGCTATTGCAATATTATTATGGGCTTCAAAAACAGCATCAAAAGTATTAGATCCTTATTTAGTAGTATTAAATGCATTACCAAAAGTAGCACTTGCTCCAATAATAATATTTTGGGTTGGCAATGGTACATCAGCAATTATTACAATTGCATTGCTAATTTCAATTGTTACTACAATAATAAGTGTTTTAACAGGGTTTAATGAGGTAGATAAAGGAAAAATGCTATTAATGACAACCTTTGAAGCAAACAAGTGGCAAAAATTAAGATATTTAGTTTTTCCAGCTTCTGTACCAGTTATTATTTCTGCATTAAAAATAAATGTTGGACTTTCTTGGGTAGGAGTTATAATGGGAGAATTCCTAGTTGCAAGAGAAGGATTGGGATTCTTAATAATATATGGTGGACAAATAGCCCAATTAGATATGGTTATGATGAGTATAGTAATTCTATCAGTTATTGCTTTTATAATGTATGAGATTGTAGCTTTGATAGAAAATAGATTAATTAAAAAAAGACAATAATTTCAGTTAATAATGGCAAATTAATTAATTTAAAAATGGCAGATTAATTAATTTAAAATAGTATGTAATAATAAAAAATAAATTATTCAATAATTTGCCATTTTTAATTACATAAATTAGTGTATAATGTCGAAATTATAAATTACTATTTGAAAAAAATATAATTTTTTGTTAGAATTGTTGTTAAGAATATTTATTTAACAAATGGAGGGATTATGGAAAATAAAAAAAATGACTCCTTAAAGTCTAACAAGAAGTTAATTAAAAACAAATATGTTGAGCCAATAATTACGATAGGTCTTTCTATTTTATTTGCTTTTGTAGTATTAATATCAATACAAAGCATGATGGGAACAAAGACAGTTACAATAACGAATAATAAAGCAGAAGAGTATTACTATGATGGTAAGTATGATGAAGCTATAAATGAATATATGACAATGCAAAAAGAAGATGCATGGCCAATTTGGACAGCTAGAGTAGCAGAAATATACTCAATCCAAGGTGATATAACTCAATCAAATAACTTATTAAAAGAAGCTATAGTAAAACGAGATAAGTTAATGCTTGAAAATGGAGATGAGTACTTAGAGCAAGATAAAGAATTAATAAATGAAGTAGTATTTACTTTTTATATGAATAATGACTTAGAACAAGCAGAGAGCTTAGGTGAATATTATTTAGAAAGTTATAATACATATAAACCTTTATTAAAAACAATGTTTGCTGTTTATTTAGCAAATGATGAAAAAGACTTAGCAAAAGGAATAGTAAACTCTTATCCGGTGGATAAAGATAGTGCTTATGATTTAGCTACTTTAGCTAAGATGCAAATAATGATTAATGATTATGATAATGGTTTAGAAAACTTAAGACTTTCATATGAGATTGATAAAAATGAAATAAAATCATATGATGTTATAATGGAAGCTTGTCAATTTGATAAAGAAAAGTTATTGAAGAAAGTAACAGAATTATCAGAAGAAAATCCGAAAGTTGAAGCATATAAGGCGTGGATTAATGAAATTAATTCATTTGATGAAAAAAATATTGATTTTAGTAAAAATGTAATTGATGAAATAAAGAATAATATAAATACTGACGAATTAGAAGAAGATTCATATGTAGATTTGTATATTAAGGCTTGGGAGAACTATAATAAAGGTCAATATGATAAAGCAAAAGAATTTGCTAATGAAGCGATATTGGCTAATAGTGATTATGAAAATACTTATGGAATGTTAATGCCTAATATATTAATTGCTACAGAAAATTCAGATAAAATCGAAGGTTATATTAGAAAAGCTATATTTAATGAACCGTATAATTACAATTTAATTGTAAATATTGCTAAGTTATATGAAGATAAATTATCTAATTTAGATAAGGCAAAGTATTATTATGATTATGCTTTAACTTTAAATAAAAATAATGATGAATTATATTATGATTTAGCACTTCTAAACTTAAAGATGGATAAAGTTGATGATGCAATTTTAGATTTAAATAAAGCAATAGCTATAGATGAAGATAAAAGTGATTATTATAGAGCTTTAGGTACTATTTACTATAATGAAAAGGAATATGATAAAGCTATTGAAAATATAAGAAAAGCATATTCGCTTAATGAAAAAGATGTTTTAGCATTAAATAATGCAGCATGTTATTATATTACAGTAGATAAAGATGTATGGAGAGCATATTCAAATATTGAATCAGCATACAATGACATGCCAAGTTCTATTGATAGTGAATCAAAAAAACTAATTACTAATAATTATAATGCTATTAAAAAAGTATATGATAAGTATGTTAATGATGAAAATACAATAGTAGATGTTCAAGGATTAGAATTAGCATATTAGAAAAATGAGAGATGATAAATATCATCTCTCATTTATTTTGGAGAAAAGTACAAATTTAAAAAATATCTTTCCAGTTATTTGAATATATGATATTATATTATAAGAAGGAATATTCTGAATTTTATGAAAAACTATGTAGTAATAGGTAGGCTATTTGAAAAAAATGCTGAAATATTATTGGTTTAAGTATATGGGTAGGGAGGAATTTAAAATGGAACAAAAAATTAAAAAAATAGCTTTATTAACAGGTGGTGGAGATTGTCCAGGCCTAAATGCCGTAATTAGAGCCGTAACAAAAACAGCAATATTAAATTATGGTATCGAAGTAATCGGGTATAAATTTGGATATAGAGGATTATATAATAATGATTTTGTTTCTTTAAACTTAGATTCAGTATCGGGTATACTACATAGAGGAGGTACCATTCTTTATAGTTCAAATAAAGATAATTTATTTGATTATCTTGTAGAAGAAAATGGAGTAATGGTTAAGAGAGATGTATCTGATGTAGCAGTTGAAAATTTGAAAAAAGAAGGTGTTGATGTTTTAGTTGTAATTGGTGGTGATGGAACATTAACATCAGCTAGAGATTTTGCTAGAAAAGGTATTAATGTAATAGGTGTTCCTAAAACTATAGATAATGATTTAGCATCTACTGATGTGACATTTGGATTTAATACTGCAATAGATGTAGTTACAGAAGCTTTAGATAGACTTCATACAACAGCAGAATCACACCATAGAATTATGCTTTGTGAAGTAATGGGAAGAAATGCAGGATGGATAGCATTAGAATCTGGAATAGCAGGTTCAGCAGATGTAATTCTTTTACCAGAAATACCATATGATATAAATAAAATTGCGGCAAAAGTAAAAGAAAGAGAAGAGCAAGGAAGAAACTTTACTATTATAGTAGTAGCAGAGGGAGCGAAACCTAAAGACGGTGATGTTGTAGTATCTAAGATAGTTGCAGATAGTCCTGATCCAATAAGACTAGGTGGAATTGGTAATAAACTAGCTGATGACTTAGAAAAGTTAATTAAAGAACATGAAGTAAGATGTACTGTTTTAGGACATGTTCAAAGAGGGGGAAATACTTCTACTTACGATAGAATTCTTTCAACAAGATACGGGGTAGCAGCTGTTGAATTGATGATGGAAGGAAAGTTTGGAAGAATGGTTTGCTTAAAAGGAGATACTATAACTAGCGATACATTAGAAAATGTAATAGGACAAAATACTAAGAAAGTAAATCCAGAAGGTGAATTAGTACAAGTTGCTAAAAAGATAGGAATATCTTTTGCAGAATAATAAATAAATATTTAAGAATATAAATAGTGACAAATGCAAAAAATGATTTTATATTGTGTGATTATTTTTTGTAGTATTGTCACTATTTTTAAGGTTAAGATTATAAGTATTTAAATTAAGTTAGATAGACTTGAATGATGTGCAAAAATGGAAAAAATTTTAGTGAAATACTTCAAAATATTCTGACAATATGATATACTTATATTAAAGTAAGAGAAATTTATTGAATCAGTGGATTTAGGAGGGTATTATGAAAGAGATAAAGAAATATTTAGAATCAAGAATCGGGAAATATAGTTTCTTTTTTGAAGATTTAAAAAGTGGTTATGTGTATGGATACAATGAAAACGTTCCTATGATTGCCGCTGGGTGTATGAAACTTCCAATAGCTGTTTCATTAATTAAAGCAGTAGAAGATAAGAAAGTGGACTTTATGGATAAGGTTAAAATCCAAAGTGGAGATAAGGTTTACGGAACAGGAATTATTCATGAATTTAATGAAAGAGAATATACTGTATTTGAACTTCTTGTAATAATGTTAATACAAAGTGATAATACTGCAGCAAATAAAATTATAGATATAGTTGGAATGGAACAAATTAATGAAGATATAATTGCTATGGGATTAAAGAATACAAGGTTAAATAGAAAGACAAATGATGAAAGAACAGCAATTACTGATGTTGAAAACATAACTACTGCTTATGATTTATCAAGAATATGGAAACACTTAGCCAATGGAACATTTTTATCAAAAGATAATGGTCAGATGCTTATAGATATTTTAAGAAGACAGCAAATTAAAAATAAATTAGCATTATACATTCCTGATGATTTAAAAATAGAGATATCAAGTAAAACTGGAGACAAAAAAGGTGTTGAGAATGATACTGCTTACTTAGAATTACCAAAAGGAAAATTCACTTTTACAGTATTATCTCAAGATATACCAAATAGTGTTTATGGAACTGTATCTTTAGCTAAATGTGGTAAAATGATGTGGGATGAGGTAATGAACAACTGGAATTAAATTACATTGACAAAATTTGAATGTAATGTTATTCTAACAAAAAAGAACCTTTAAGAGAATCCGAGAGATTCATAAGGAAGTTGTAATAATACCCATATTATAAGATTACTATACCTTCCTTATATTTTAAGGAAGGTTTTTTGTATTCTTTAAATTTAACACCGTGATGTTAAAAAGGAGTGACTATAAATGAAAAATAAACATTTAATAAGCCCTATGGACTTTTCTAAAGAGGAGCTTAATGAAATTTTCGAATTAGCAGAAAAAATAATTTCAAATCCAAAAGAATTTTCACATATCTGTGATGGCAAAATCTTAGCCACACTTTTTTATGAACCAAGTACAAGAACGCGTTTTAGCTTTGAAGCTGCAATGATGAGATTAGGAGGAAAAATATTAGGATTTTCTGAACCAAACTCAAGCTCTAGTGCAAAAGGAGAAACATTGGCAGACACAATCAGAATGGTTTCAATTTATTCAGATATAATTGCAATGAGACATCCTAAAGAGGGATCAGCAAAAGTTGCAAGCATGTACTCATCAGTTCCTGTTATTAATGCAGGAGATGGTGGACATCAACATCCAACTCAAACATTAACAGATCTGTTAACTATAAAATCACAAAAAGGAAAATTAGAAGGACACACAATTGGATTATGTGGTGACTTAAAAAACGGACGTACAGTTCAATCTTTAATCATGGCCATGTCTAGATATAAAGATACTAAATTTATACTTATATCTCCAAAAGAATTAGTAATTCCAGAATATATAAGAGAAGAAGTGCTAAAAAGAAATAATATATCTTTTAGAGAAGTAGAAAATATAGAAGAAGTAATTGAAGAATTAGATATACTATATATGACAAGGATCCAAAAAGAAAGATTCTTTAATGAAGAAGAATATTTAAGACTAAAAGATTGCTATATATTAAATAATGAAAAAATGCAAAAAGCAAAACCGGATATGATAGTAATGCATCCACTTCCAAGAGTAAATGAAATTGCAACAGAAGTTGATAGTGATGACAGAGCTGTATATTTTAAACAAGCAGAATATGGAATGTATGTAAGAATGGCTTTAATAGTTAAGTTGTTGGAGGTAATGTAATGCTACAAATAACTAGTATAAAAAATGGATTTATGTTAGACCATATAAAAGCTGGCATGGGTGTTAAAATATTTAGATATTTACATTTAGATGAACTTGGACATCAAGTTGCGTTAATTATAAATGCTGATAGCAAAAAAATGGGTAAAAAAGATATAATAAAAATCGAAAATTTAGAAAATATAAATTATACAGTGCTTGGATTACTTTCTCCAGGTATCACAATAAATGAAGTAAGAAATGAAGTTATTATAAGTAAGGTTAAACCAGAACTTCCAGAAGAAGTTCAAGATATATTAACATGCCAAAATCCTAATTGTATTACTTCGGTAGAAAATTATATACCACATAGCTTTAAGTTATTAGATAGAGAAAAAGGAAGCTATAAATGTGAATATTGTGAACAAATTATAAATCCAAGTGAGGTATAAAAGTTATGAGTTTATTAATAAAGAATGCTAATGTCATAGATGCAAATGGAAATTTTCAAGGCGATATATTAATAATAGATGGAATAATTAATCAAATTGGTAAAGAAATAAATAAAGAGGGTATTGAAGTGATTGATGCAAAGGGATATACAGTGATGCCTTCTTTTATAGATACTCATGCTCATTTTAGAGAGCCAGGGTTAACGCATAAGGAAGATATAGAAAGTGGTTCTAAAGCTGCAGCAAAAGGTGGATATACTGGAGTATGTTTAATGGGAAATACTAATCCGATTTGCTCAACAAAAGAAGTTGTAGAGTATGTTAGAAATAGAGCTAAAGAAGTTGGATTAATTGATGTTCATCAATGTGTATCAATTACAGAAAACTTTTGTGGAAAGTCTATAGAACACTTAGAAGCTTTTAATGATGATAAAGAACTTGTGGCTATAACTGATGATGGCGTTGGGGTTATGGACTCGAGTGTTATGATGAAAGCTATGGAAAAAGCAAAAGAAAGCAATTGGATTGTAATGTCTCATGCTGAAGACAAAACATTTTCTAAAATAGATATGAGAATTGCAGAAGACTTAATGACTATAAGAGATTTGTATTTAGCTAAAGTAACAGGTGCAAGATTACATATGGCCCATGTGAGTACAGTTGAATCAATTAATGCAATAAGAAGAACTAAAAATGAAGGTGGAAATGTAACTTGTGAGGTTACACCACATCATATAGGATTAACAACAGATATAAGTAATTATAGAGTAAATCCTCCAATAAGAGAAAAAGAAGATGTTAATGCAATAATAGAAGGAATTAAAGATGGGACTGTTGACTGTATAGGTACAGACCATGCGCCGCATACTGAAGAAGATAAGAAAAATGGTGCGCCAGGAATGGTAGGATTAGAAACTTCGTTTAGTATTTGTTACACAGAATTAGTAAAAAATAATAATATATCTATAAATAAATTAAGTGAATTAATGTCTAAAAATCCAGCAAATATCCTTAGAATGAACAAAGGAACAATTTCAGTTGGAAAAGATGGAGATTTAGTATTAGTTGATTTAAATAAAGAAGTAACAATTGACAAAGAAACATTTGTATCTAAAGGTAAAAATACTCCTTTCCAAGGAAGAAAATACTTTGGAGAAGTTATAAAGACTATAAGAGGCGGTAAAGTAATATATAGTAAATAGGTTTAGTATTATCATAAGTGGAGAAAGGTGAAAGTGAATATGAAAAGTTTTATAATGGATAAATTATATAAAAGAGTTGAAGAAAGAGGAGTTGTGTGCTTAGGGTTAGATACAGCTGTTGAGTATATACCTACACATGTTTTAGAAGGAAGATCATTAGAAGATGCAATATTTGAATATAATAAAGCAATTATAGATGAAACTTTAGATGTTGTAGCTTGCTTTAAAGTTCAAATAGCATATTATGAAGCTTTAGGATTAGCTGGACTTATGGCATATAAGAAAACACTAGAATATTTAAGAGAAAGAGATGCTATTATCATTGCAGATATAAAAAGAGGAGACATAATGGCAACTGCAACTCAATATGCTAAGGGGCATTTTAGTGGGGATTTTGAAGCAGACTTTATTACATTAAGTCCATACATGGGTATGGATAGTATAGAACCATATATGCCATATATGGAAAGTGGAAATAAGGGTGTTTTTGTATTAGTTAGAACTTCAAACCCAGGGGCTGAAGATATAGAAAATATAGATACAAAAGATAATAGTAAGGTTTATAAAGTTGTAGGTGATAAGCTTACTAAAATGGGTGAGTCTGTAAAAGGTGAATGTGGATATTCAGCAATAGGTGGAGTTATTGGATGTACTCATGTTGAAGAAGGTAAGGAAATAAGAGAAAGATATAAAGATATGTTCTTCTTAATACCTGGATATGGTGCACAAGGTGGAAAGGCAGAAGATGTAGCTTTATACTTAAGAGATGGAAATGGTGGAGTTGTAAACTCATCAAGAGCTATTCTTTTAGCATATAAAAAGGAAAATAAACCAGAAGAATTTGCTGCTTGTGCAAGAAGAGAAGCTATAAGAATGAGAGATGAAATAAGAAACGCAGTTAATAGTCTTTAGGAGGATGGAGTTTATGAAGTACACACAAGGAAAAATATTATTAAATCAAGAAATTCAAAATGGAATCTTTAAGATGGTTGTTGAAGATAAAAATGAAGCAAAAGCAGGTCAGTTTTATATGCTTAAGCATAATGGAGCAACTCTTCTTCCAAGGCCTATAAGTGTATGTGAAACTGATGGGGAAACACTTACTTTTGTTTATGCTGTTGTAGGTGCTGGAACTAAGGAATATGCAGAGCTAAAAGTGGGAGATACAATAAGTTTAAATGGGCCTTTAGGTAATGGATTTAACTTAGAAGAGGACTATGGAAGAGTTGCTTTAGTAAGTGGAGGAATTGGTACAGCACCAATGTTAGAACTTTCTAAAAGGCTAAGAGAAAAGAATAAAGATATAAAAATGGATCTTTATGCAGGATTTAGAGATGATGTATATTTAATAGATGAAATAAATGAATTTGTTGATAAAAGCTTTGTTTCTACAAATACAGGAAAATATGGTCATAAGGGATTTGTAACAGAAATATTAGATTTAGATAAATATGATACAGTATTATGTTGCGGTCCTGAAGTTATGATGAAAAGAGTTGTAGAAATGTGTAAAGAAAAGCAAGTAAAAGTATATGTTTCAATGGAAAAACATATGGCTTGTGGAGTAGGAGCATGTCTAGTGTGTACTTGTAAGACTAAAGATGGAAATAAAAGAACTTGTAAAGATGGTCCAGTATTTGATGGATACTATGTAGAATTATAAAAGACCAAAGGAGAAGATAAAATGTTAAAAGTTAATATAAATGGATTAGATTTTAAAAACCCAGTAATAGCGGCATCAGGAACCTTTGGTTTTGGAGCAGAATATAACAATTTTTATGATGTAGGAATTTTAGGAGGTATTTCATCAAAGGGATTAACTTTAAATGAAAAGGCAGGAAATGATGGTATAAGAGTTTTTGAAACTCCATCAGGAATGATGAATTCAGTTGGCCTTCAAAATCCAGGAATAGATAGATTTATATCAGAAGAACTTCCAAAGATGAAGGAATTAGGAACTAACATTATAGCAAATGTTGGTGGTGGATGTATGGAAGATTATGAAATTGCTTTAGATAAGCTTAGAGGAACAGCTATTGACATGATAGAACTTAATATATCATGTCCAAATGTAAAGAGTGGAGGAATGGCTTTTGGAATTAAATCAGAAGTTGCTTATGAGGTTGTTAAGAAAGTTAAAGCGATAGTTGATAAGCCACTTATGGTTAAGTTATCTCCTAATGCAGAAGATATCGTAGATATGGCTATTAAATGTCAAGAAGCAGGAGCAGACTCTTTATCATTAATTAATACATTAAAGGGATTAGCAATAGATCCATACAAGAGAAAAGCTGTGTTTAATAATGTATATGCAGGGGTATCAGGACCAGCAGTTAAGCCAGTAGCTTTAAGAATGGTTCATGAAGTTGCTAAGGCAGTAGAAATACCTGTAATAGGTTTAGGTGGAATAACAACAGGGTTAGATGCCATAGAATTCATGATGGCAGGGGCTTCAGCAATTCAAATAGGAACAGTGAACTTCTTTAATCCAATGGCAGGAAAAGAAATTATCGAAGAAATGGAAGCATTCTGCAGAGATCAAGGTATTAAAGATATTAATGAAATAGTAGGAATAATATAAAATAACATAAAATAGAGCTATAAATGTATTTACATTTATAGCTCTATTTTAATAGTGTATTAGTAAAAGTTATTTTATCAAAGTTCCTTGATGAAAAATAATTTTCCAGTATTTATCATTATATGTCCATATTGAACTTCTAATAGATTTAATGGTTATGTTATCTTTAATAAATTCTTTCTTCAATTTATATTTTGCTAATACACAATTTTCAGATATTTTTAATAAATCAAACTCTATAATTTTAAAGTTCGTATCGGCTTCATGAAATGTATGTCCTTCAGAATATTTATATATCTCTCCAAAATCCATATATATACCCCCTTTTTGTATAATACAATACAATTATACGGTAAATATTGAATAACTCACATATAATTATAAATAGATTAGTTTATTTAAGAGGATATTTAGTTAGGAGTAATTCAAATTGTGCAGTGTGGTATAAGAAAAAATAAATACATATAACATTATGCATAAGTGTATTTAGTAGTTGCTAAAAAAGCTTTATCAAAACTTATGTTTTGATAAAGCTTTTTTTTATGCTATATATTCTTCAGCATCTTCTTGCCATTCTTCAACTTCATCACCAAGTTCTTTTATAGAAGAAGCATAGAATACAGGGTCTTTTCCAGCTTTCTTTTGGGCAATATAATCATTTAATGCAGAGATAGCAATCTTACTTAACATTACTATTGCAATTAAGTTTAAGATAGCCATTAAGCCCATAAATACGTCAGCTAAGTTCCATACTAAATCCATTGATGCAACTGATCCAAATAGAACCATTGCAGCAACTAAGATTCTATAGATATATAAGTATATCTTTTTATCAGAGATAAATTGTATATTAGTTTCACCATAGTAGTAATTACCTATAATTGAACTGAAAGCAAATAATAATATACAGATAGTTATAAATGTTCCACCCCAAGAACCAACTTGAGAAATTAATGCCATTTGAGTAAGTTCTATTCCTTTAACAGATCCATCTAATGGTGCTCCAGATAATAGAATGATAAATGCTGTAGAAGTACAAATGATTAATGTGTCAGTAAATACTCCTAAAGTTTGAATTAAACCTTGTTTTACAGGGTGAGATACTGTAGCAGTAGCTGCAGCATTTGGAGCAGATCCCATACCAGCTTCATTAGAGAATAAACCTCTTTTTATACCTTGTAATAAAGCTGCACCAATACCACCACCAACTACTTGCTTAAATCCAAAAGCACTTTCAAATATAGTTTTAAATAAGTTTGGTATTTCTTTGAAGTTAATTACTATGATGAATAAAGCAATAACTATATAAGCAACAGCCATTATTGGAACTAAAATACTTGAAATTTTGGCTATTCTATTTACTCCACCAAATATTATTATTAATGTTAATGCTGTTAATATAATACCGATTAATAGTTTATTTGAATTGAATGATGAACTAAATGCAGCTGTAATTGTATTAGATTGAACAGAGTTAAATGCAAATCCAAAGCAAACAATAATAAGAACAGAGAATGATACACCCATCCATTTTTTCCTTAATCCCTTTTCCATATAGTATGCTGGGCCACCTCTAAAGCTATCACCATCTTTAACTTTATAGATTTGAGCTAAAGTTGATTCAATGAAAGCTGAAGCTGAACCTATTAGAGCAATAAGCCACATCCAGAAAACAGCACCAGCACCACCTATAGCAATTGCTGAAGCAACTCCAGCTAAGTTACCAGTACCAACTCTTGATGCAGTACCTATACAAAATGCTTGGAATGAAGAGACTTGTCCTTTGCTTTTTTCTTTTGAATTAGTACCTTCGCCAAGTAATTTAAACATTTCTTTAAAGTTAGTAAATTGAACAAATTTAGTTTTAAATGTGAAATATACTCCAATTGCTATAAGCATTGCAATAAGGATATAAGTCCAAATAAAATCATTAATAGATAAGATAAAATCATTTATAAAATCCATATATTTTTCCTCCTTCGTTATGAGATAATTCGCGTTCTTTTTCTATAGTATACAATGAAAAAGGAAAAAATGCAAGAAGACAAAGAGAATTATTCAAAAAAACAGTTTTAAAATATAAAAATGACATAATTGTTAAAAAAAATGAATAAGAGTGCAAGTTGAGATTCAAAAAACTAAAAAAATAAAAGCAGTTCAAGGACTGCCTTTATTTTTTATTAATTAAATATTCCATTTATTATATTTGTTATAGAGTTTCTTTGTACATCTGTATCAGATTCTGGGCTAGTGTTATCATTTGTAGTATCGTTAGTATTATCATTATTACCAATATCCTCATCAGGAGTATTAGTAGTAGCTTTTATTTTAAGTTCTACAGTTTCATCAGACTTAATTTTTTCTGTATATGAAACTAGTGTATATTGTCCTGATGTAATATTACCAGAAACTGAAAGGCCATTGAATGAGTATTTGATTCCTCTGTTATTTAATATAACAATAGCATCTAATAAATCCATATTTGCTCTTAATCCTATTTGAGATAGGTCAATATACTCTTCTGCTTGTGTATCATCTTCTTGAGTTGGTACAACAAAAGGATAATCATCTGCATTTGGATTTGCATTAGGTTTTTTGATAAATACTTTATTTACTAAAAGGCTAGCAGGAGTATTTTCAGTAGCTAGTTTGTTATTTGAGCTATTTACAGCAACGCTAACATGGACGTCACATACTGATTTTGGCTCAGTACCTTTAATAAAATACTCAGTTTTAACCCTGTTACCTCTTTGGTCTTCATAACATAGGTCGGTAGGAGATTTACCAGAATCTTTACAAACCTTTGCTTGAACTAGACCAGAAGGAGCATCGATATCTTTATATTCTAATCCTTCATGAGCTACAGCCATTATTTTACCAAATAAAGATGCAGCACTAGAACTTTTACCACTCATTCTCTTTGGATTATCATATCCAATCCAAACAGATCCAGAATAATATGGAGTTAAGCCAGCGAACCAGAAGTTATCTGAAGAATTAGTTGTACCTGTCTTACCAGCAACAGGAATATCGCTAAATTCTGCACTACTAGAAGAACCTTTTAGAATATCATAAATAATATATGATGTTTGAGGTGAGAATAAATTAATTGTCTCAGGTTCTTTTTCTAATAATACATTACCACTAGCATCTTCTACTCTAGTGTAAAGTATTGGTTCATATCTTACACCGTTATTTCCAAAAGCTCCATATGCTGAAGCTAAAATAGTAGTATTACCACCATCTCTGTTTCCGATTGGTTGTTCAAATTGACCAAGTGCTAATGCAGACATTGTATGAGATTCAGATGCATATTTAAGCCCAGATTTTTCACCATAATCTAGAGCGGTATCTAAACCTAGCATATCAACAGTTTTAATTGAAGTTAGATTTTTTGAATATGTTAATGCTTCTCTTGCAGTAACATATCCAGCCATAGAACCATTAGCGTTTTTAGGAACTACAGATCCAAAATTATATTTTTTTAGTATTTCATCTGAAACTGAAGTATCGTCAAGTGGAGTACCTGCAGTTATTAATTTTGTATCAATGGCAGGTCCATAGACTGTTAATGGTTTAGTAGTTGATCCTATAGATTTTAAGTCAAAATAAGCTCTATTAAGTGAAGTTGGTGGTTGATTTCCACGACCTCCAATAAGTACCTTAACTTGACCGGTTTTATAGTCTATTATTGTAGCTGATGCTTGTAATAATGGAACACCATCACTATCAGTTTCATCAACAGAAGTATCATCTACTTGTAAGTTTGATCTATCATTTAATATTTCTTGTACTGCATTTTGCATTTCAACATTTAGTGTAGTATAAATTTTTAATCCACCGTTTACTAATAATTTTTCTACTTCATCTTCTGTATACTTGTATTTTTCAATTAAGTCTTCTTTTACTTGCTCAACTGCAGGGTATACAAACCATTCATGATTTACTTGAGAGTCAGTATTTAGTTTTTTAAAATTAAAGTTATTAGCTTCAGCATCTGCATAAGCAACATCAAAATCTTCTTGAGAAATATAACCCAATTCAAGCATTTTGCTTAACACTGTTTTAGTTCTGTTAATATATCCATTAGGATAATTTGAAGCACCAGTATTATAAGCACTATAAGTAGTAGGGGCTTGGGTAATACCTGCAATATAAGCACATTCTAGTAATGTAAGGTCTTCTGCATGTTTACCAAAGAAATATCTTGAAGCAGCTTCTACACCATAAATATGACCACTTAAAGGGATAGTGTTTAAATAAGTTCTTATAATTTCTTCTTTGCTTAATTCTTTATCTAATTGGACAGCTAGAACTATTTCTTTTATTTTTCTATTAATTCGATCTATTGAACTAGATTCTGAAGCGGCTTCTGATGATAAAATAGTATTTTTTATTAATTGCTGAGTAATAGTAGAAGCACCATGTATTCCATTTTGTTTACCCAATATTACCATTACATCTCTAGCAGCGGCTCCTAATATTCTCTTGATATCAATTCCACCATGGCTCATAAAACGCTCGTCTTCTATTGCGATATATGCGTTAATTAAATTTTGCGGCATTTCATCATAAGAAATAATATATCTAATTTCAGTTGATGGTAAGTCATCTATAAATTCACCTTTATCATCATATAATACTGATGGTTGATTTAAATTATAAATAGCATTTACATCTAATGAAGGTGTTGTCTTAATTACAGCGACTACATATCCAACGCCTACAACACCGATTAATAATCCTAGAATTAATATTGTAAGGAAAAAGTATTTGAAAAATCTTTTAATTTTCGATGGCTTTTTCTTTAAGCTTTTTTTCGTGTTTTTGGATTTAACTACTTTTTCTTTTGGATTTTTTGATTTATTAGAATCTTTAGCCATTAGTTCCTCCTTTTATTTATATAAAATATAATATTCAATTCAATTATAGCATATTAATTGTAATAGTAAAATAATAACTATTAGGGTGATAGTATGAAGTATTATACAAAGAAACCTAAGTATCATTATAAAATAAATACTAAGCGAAGTAAGTTTCCATATGGATTGTTAATAATTGTTTTGCTAATTATGGTGTTTAATGGAGTTTTTTATATGTTTAGCAAGAGGATATTAGCATCTGTACTTAGTGTTGGAGAAGTTAAGATGAAGTCTGAAGCAGTAAGAATTATAAATGAAGAAAGTGTTAAGGTTTTTTCTGAGGATTTTAATTATGAGGATATTATAAACATAGAAAAAGATAGTGAAGGAAATATAACTATGGTAAGAGCAGATACTGTTAAACAAAATTATTTAGCATCTCAAGTCGTATTAAATTGTGATGAAAAATTATCTGAACTTGGTGATTTGGGGGTTAAAATACCATTAGGGTATTTAACTAATAATATTATGTTTTATAATATAGGACCTAAAATTACAGTGAAAATGCAACAAGTAGGTAATATAACAACATCATATGAATCAGAGTTTGAAAGCGCTGGAATTAACCAAACAAGACATAAAATTTATTTAAATGTAGAAGCGAAAATGAGAATTGTTGTACCGTTTCATAGTGATGAAATAGAAGTTACAACTCAGATTCCAGTTTCTGATACTATAATAGTAGGGAAAATACCAGATACAGCAATAAATATGAATGGATCTAATTAATTTAAAAAAGTGGTGAAAGCCACTTTTTTATTTTTATAAAATATAAATATGTTTAATTATATAAGGTTTACTATGTAAATGGATATAATTTAATTACACTATAACTTCAATGTTTTATTAATTATCTTATTAAATACCAAATTGCTTTAATATAAAGTATGACATATAATTTAAATATAAATAATATGGAAATAAAAAGGAGAATTAAAAATATGAATATAGCATGGATTGGAACAGGCGTTATGGGAAGTTCTATGGCAAAAAACTTAGCAGAAAATGGGTATAATGTTTATGCATTTAGTAGAACACTTTCTAAATGTGAGCCTTTAAAAGAATTTGGGATTACAGTTACTAGTACTATTAAAGAATGTGTAGAAAACGCAGATGTTGTATTTACTATCGTAGGATATCCAAAGGATGTTGAAGAAGTGTATTTAGGGGAAGAAGGCATATTCAAATATGCAAAAGAAGGTACATATTTAATAGATATGACAACTTCATCTCCTTTATTAGCTAAGAAGATATATGATTTAGGTAAGAAATTTAATGTTTTAGATGCACCTGTTTCTGGTGGAGATATTGGAGCAAAAAATGCAACTTTATCAATAATGGTTGGTGGAGACAAAAAAGATTTTGATTCTATGTATAGCTTATTTGAGTGTTTAGGTAAAAATATAATATATCTTGGAGAAATAGGAAGTGGACAAAATTGTAAAGCATGCAATCAAATTGCTATAGCAGGGACAGTTGCGGCTGTAGCTGAATCAATTATTTATGCAAAAAAAGTAGGACTTGATACAAAAACTGTTTTAGATGCTATATCTAAAGGAGCAGCAGGAAGTTGGCAAATGCAAAATAATGGATATAAAATGATTGAAAAAGATTATGCACCAGGATTTTTTAATAAGCATTTTATAAAAGATATGAAAATTGCTAAGGAGGTAATGGATGAAAAGGGAGAAGAGCTTCCTATACTTAACAAAGTACTTGAGATGTATGAAGAATTAGCTAAAGATGGATTTGAGGATATGGGGACTCAAAGTATTATTGAAAAATATTTATAAATAAGGTTTAATAGAAAAATAATATAAACAGTTGAGGAGGACATAAAGTGATTGAAGTAGGAATAATAGGAGAGGCTAAAGATATTGTTAGTGAAAATAATATTGCTAAGACTTTAAGAAGTGGAGAGTTAATGGTATATGCTACTCCTGCAATGATTGCGCTTATGGAAGAGGCAGCTTATAAAAGCATTCAAGGTGAATTAGAAGAAGGAAAAGGTAGTGTTGGAACACTAATGAATGTAAAACATCTTGCTAGTACACCAATTGGAATGAATGTAACTGCAAAAAGTGAATTAATTGAAGTTGATAGAAGAAGGCTTGTATTTAAGGTCGAAGCTTTTGATGAACGTGATAAAATTGGTGAAGGTATCCATGAACGTTTTATAATTGACAATGAAAGTTTTCAAAATAAAACAGATAATAAATAATTTTTATTAAAATAAAAGCTAGTGAAGGCATTGTAATCACTAGCTTTAACTATGTTTATTAATTATTTGCTTTCCCAATTAAATACATAAGGAACATTTCTATAGTAACCTTCGTAGTCTAATCCGTAACCAACTACAAATAAATCTTCTATTTCAAAACAACAATAATCAGGTTTTAAATCAACTTTTCTTCTAGAAGGTTTATCAAGTAAAACACAAGTTTTAACAGATTTAGCACCTAATTTCTTTACATGGTTTATAACAAACTCCATTGTATATCCAGTATCCATGATATCATCAACTATTATTACATCAAGGCCTTCAATATTATCTGGAATATCATTTACAACAGTTACAGTACCAGTACTAGTTTCACCATGACCATAACTAGAAGTTGTCATGAATCCAACTTTTGCTTTTAAATCTAAAGCTTTAAAGATATCAGCTCCAAAAACAAAGCTTCCTCTTAATAAAGGTAATATATAAACTTCCTTACCTTCATAGTCTTTTGTTATTTCTTCACCTAGTTCTTTTACTCTAGCTTTGATTTGTTCTTCAGAGAAAAGAATATTACGTTTTTTATCTTCCATGTTAAAACCCTCCATTACGATATAATTACTATATTATTATATGAAAAAAACTATTCTAATAATCAGATATTAAAAAGAAACTAAAAAATATATATCTTTTTAGACAATATTTTTAATAATAATATAAATTTTAACAAGTTTTTATATGTTTTGCAACTCAAAATTTGATAACTATTAAAGGATAGAATTATTTACATTTAAATTAGAATAAGATAAAATATAGTGAAATATGGAATTGAATAAAATTTCATGAAAAATTATATGTTTACATATCATAGGGCAAAATATTAATGAGTTTGTTAAAGTGATATATAAACAATGTTTAAATTGAGGTGAAAATATGATATATGGAAATATAGATGGAGTAAAAAAATCTGCTATAGAAGAATTAGATAGATTATATAAAGTAAAATGCCCGAAGGATGAAGTTTGCTCAAGGGAAATAATCGAAGTTATTTCTAGAGTATCAGCATTTATTGAAAGAGAAGTAAGTGTTGCTATTGATAGAAGGGGAAACATAAAATCTATAGCCATTGGTGATTCAACATCTGTTGAAATTGAAGCTTTAGATATTCGTGAAAAGAGATTAGCAGGAGTAAGAATTATTCATACACATCCAAATGGAATGAGTAATTTGTCTGCACTAGATATAAGTGCATTAATTAAATTAAAGCTGGATGCTATTGTAGCAATTGGAATTTATGAAGATAAAATTTTAGATTGCTCATTAGGAATGCTTACAGTTACAGATGATAAATTAGATTATGAGGAAATTGGTAATATATCTTTAGAGGAAATTACAAAAATTCATATTTTAAATAAAATAAGCTATATTGATTCTTTAGTAAAAGAAAAAGAGATAATTGAAGATGATGAAGAAAAGGCAATCTTAGTTGGTTCTGATACAAGAGAAAGTTTAGAAGAACTTAAGGAATTAACAAAAGCTTGTGATATACCAGTGCTAGAAAGTGTATATCAAAGCAGAAGTAAAATTGATGCAGCATTTTATATTGGAAGAGGAAAGGTTCTTGAAATTGCCCAATTAAGACAAAAGTTAAGAGCTAATGTAGTTATTTTTGATGATGAATTATCAGGATCACAGGTAAGAAACTTAGAAGCTGCAATTGGAGCTAAAGTAATTGATAGAACAACGCTTATACTAGAAATATTTGCAAGAAGAGCAAAGTCTAGAGAAGCTAAGATTCAAGTTGAACTTGCTCAGTTAAAATATAGAATGAGTAGACTTCAAGGTTTAGGTACTATAATGTCAAGAACTGGTGGAGGTATTGGTACTAAAGGACCTGGTGAAAAGAAGTTAGAAACTGATAGAAGACATATAAAAGAACAAATATATGATTTAAATGATGAATTAAAGAAAATCAAAAAGATAAGAGAAACTCAAAGGGAGAAAAGAAATAAGGAAAGTATCCCAAAGGTATCTTTAGTTGGATATACAAATGCAGGAAAATCAACATTAAGAAATGCTCTTTGTGATGTAGCAGCTCAAAAGGAAGTTGTAGGCAAAGAAAAAGTCTTTGAAGCAGATATGTTGTTTGCTACATTAGATATAACTACTAGAGCAATAGTTCTTAAAAATAAGGGAGTAATTACGTTAACTGATACAGTTGGTTTTGTAAGAAAACTTCCTCATGATTTAGTAGAGGCATTTAAATCAACATTAGAAGAAGTTATATATTCTGATCTTTTATGTCATGTTGTTGATACATCAAGCGACACAGCTTTAGAGCAAATTAGAGCAGTTGAAGAAGTTTTAGCTGAATTAGGAGCTAAGGATAAGAAAACATTATTAGTTTTAAATAAAATTGATAAGGCTACAGAAGAGCAGATAGAAGCAATTAAAGAAGCAACTGCAGAATATGATACAATAGAAATTTCAGCAAGAGAAGGTATTAATTTAGAAGAATTATTAATGCTTATTGAAGAAAATCTTCCTTATAAAATGAAGAAGTGTGAGTATTTAATACCATACGATAGAAGTGACATGAATTCTTTTCTTCATAGAAATGGAAGAGTTTTAGAAGAAGAATATAGAGATGATGGTACTTTTATGATTGTTGAAGTTGATGACGAAAGTTATAATAAATCAAAGGATTACATCATAAATATAATAATGTAATAGTTAATAAGAGATTACTTAAGATTAAAAGATTCTTAGTTTTAGTATAAGAGTCCATAAATGGGAGTTCAATAATATACTAAAGATGAGGTGAGATTATCCATGTTTGTAACAATGAGATAAATAAATTTTAAGTAGTCTCTTTTTAACATAGGTCCTAATATTGTTATTTTAAAAATATTAATTATTTTAATAGTACTAAATTTCAAAAATCCATTCATAGGTACTTAAAGGAATAATTAATATTTAACAATATTAGGGCCATCTTTTATATTAATTAATTTTATAATGAAGTTAGTAAATTATGGAGGGTTTTACATGTTTAATGGAACTATGATGCAATATTTTGAGTGGTTCTTACTGCCAAAATGTAAATTGTGGAATGAAGCATTAAATGAAGCAGAAAATTTGAGAGAGTTAGGAATAACTGCATTATGGCTTCCGCCTGCATATAAAGGTATTGGTGGAATATATGATGTTGGATATGGGGCATATGACTTATATGATTTAGGAGAGTTTAATCAAAAGGGAACAGTTGAAACAAAGTATGGAAGTAAGGATGAATATCTACAGGCCATTAAAAAGTTAAAAGAAAATAATATTCAATGCTATGCTGATATTGTTGTAAATCATAAAATGGGTGGAGATGATGTTGAAGAAGTTGAAGCAAGTGAAGAGGAGTTTTTTAATAGGAATATACCAGTTAGTGGAGCAAAAATTATTAAAGCTTGGACAAGGTTTAATTTCCCGGGAAGAAATAATAAGTATTCGTCTTTTAAATGGGATTGGAGTGATTTTGATGGAATTGATTATGATGATAAAACAAAAAGAAATAGTATATATAAGTTTTTAAGCAAAGAATGGAATAAGTATGTTGATAATGAAAATGGAAATTATGACTATTTAATGGGCGCAGATTTAGATTTTTCAAATAGAGAGGTTATAGAAGAATTAAAATCTTGGGGCAAATGGTATTTAGAGTTTACTGGTGTTGATGGATTTCGATTAGATGCAGTTAAACATATTAGTTATGATTTTTTTGTTAATTGGCTTACGTATTTAAGAAAAGAAAGTGGAAAAGAATTATTTGCTGTGGGTGAATATTGGCATTCAAATGTAGATGTTTTATTAAATTATATAAAAAATACTAAAAATGTAATGTCCTTATTTGATGTCCCTTTACATTTTAATTTTTATGAGGCCTCAAGGAGTAATGGGGATTTTGATATGAGAAATATTTTTAAAGGAACACTTGTCGAGAGAAATTCAACAAAGGCAGTAACATTTGTTGATAATCATGATACGCAAATAGGTAGTTCTTTGCAATCTTGGGTAGAACCTTGGTTTAAGCCAATTGCATATTCACTAATATTATTAAGAATTGAAGGATATCCTTGTGTATTTTATGGAGATTATTATGGGATTCCAAGTTCTGCGTATTATGGAATTGGAAAATGTTTGGATATTTTATTGAAGATTAGGAAAAACTTAAGTTATGGAGAACAGCATGATTATTTTAATGATAAAAATTTAATTGGATGGACCAGAGAGGGAATAGATGAGGTTGAAAACTCAGGATTGGCAGTTTTGCTTACTAATAGATTAGGTGGAGAAAAGAAAATGTATATTAGTAAAAAATATGCCGGTGAAAAGTTTATTGATGCACTAGGGGGAAGTGATGAAGAAGTTTTAATTGATAATGATGGATATGGTAATTTTAAAGTTAAAAATGGAAGTGTAGCAGTTTGGATTATGAAGAAATTTACATTATAGTATGATATACTATAATGTATAGGAAAATTTAGGAGGTAAATTATTAATGAGGGTAAATTTAAAACGCTTTATACTATTTGCTATTGGATTTTTATTAGTAAGCAGTTTTTCATTTAGTGTTTATGCAGATACTTTAGATAGCGCATCAAATAAGTTTTTTACAAATAATAATATTAATGAAACATTAGATGCACAATCTGACGTATATGCAATAGGAAATAATCTAAAGTTTGCAGGGAAGGTTGAAGCAGATATTCTTGCAGCTGGAAATAACATTACTATTGAAACAGAAAGTGTAGGGGGAAGTATTAGAGTTGCTGGAGCAACAATATTAATTAATTCAAATGTAGAAAGAAATATAAATGCTGCCGCAGCTAGTGTTGAAATAAAAGAGGGAACAAAAGCAAAAGGTATATATGTAGCAAGTGGAGATGTAAATTTTAATGGAGAAGCAGAAGATTTATTTGTTAATGCTGATACAGTTACAATAAATGGAACAGTTACTGGTAACGTAAAAGTTAATTGTAGCAAATTAATAATTGGTGAAAATGCAAGGGTAGATGGAACATTTGAAGTAAGAGGAGAAGAAGAACCTATTATATTAGGGGATTTTGATAGTAGTAAAATTACCTTTGATAAAATAATCACTGATTATGACAATGAAAGTTTATTTGCTGGAATTAATATTGCAGGGAAAATTATAAGTCTTATAACTGCAATAATTTTTTGTATATTAATAACTTTATTTTGTAGTAGGTATAACAATAGAGCTTGTGAAAAACTAGAGCATAGAGGTTGGTTACCATTCTTAATTGGATTTGCAACTTTAATTGTTTTACCGATAGCTGCAGTTTTATTATGTATTACAATTGTTGGAATTCCTATTTCTGTAATAAGTTTAATTATTTATGGAATACTTATATATTTAGCACCAGTGTTTACAGGTATAATACTTGGTAGATTTATATTAAAAAATATGAATGAATATCTTTCAGCAATTATATTTACTTTAATTGTAAAGATAATTACATTTATACCTTATGTTGGTGGGATTTCACTATTCATTTGTGTTTTACTATCATTAGGTGTATTTATTCAAAATACATTTGAGGCTATTAATGATAAATAGTTAGTTAAGTTAAATAGTTGGTTGTATCAGATAAGTTTACATTTTGATACAACCTTTTTATTTGACCTAGGATATTAAATTTTTTATAATAAATTGTATGAGTACGATTTGAGGTATTAATTTATTGGGGGATAATATGGAAAAGTATAGTATTGATTTTAATGATTATGAACCTAAATATGTTCAAATAGCAGAAAATATTAAAAAATTGATTAATTCTAGAATTATTAAAGATGGAGATAAACTTCCTCCTATAAGAGAATTATCTAAAGCTTTAAAGGTTAATAATGTAACAGTGGTAAATTGTTATAATAAGCTTGTTTCTGAAGGCTATGCATATCAAAAGATGGGGTCAGGAACATTTGCAAAAAAGAGAGAAATTGTAGATTATTTTAAGAAAGAGTATTCTAAGGAAATAAAGTTGATAAAAAATAAATATGATAGCAATATTATAGATTTTACTGGAGAAAGTTCAAGAATAGTTAATTTCCCAATAAATAAATTTAAAAAAGTTATTAATGAAGTTTTAGATAGAGATGGAGCAGAAGCTTTGATTAAAGAAGAAGCTTTTGGATATTCACAGTTAAGAAGCACAATTAATGAAGTATTTTGGGATAATTCTTTAAATGTTGAAGATTTATTAATTGTATCAGGGGCTCAGCAAGGAATAGATATTGCATCTAAGGCCATTTTAAATATTAATGATAATGTTATTGTTGAAAAGCCAACTTATGCTGGTGCATTATCTGTATTTAAGTTTAGAAGAGCTAATGTATTTGAAATACCAATTGAGGAAGATGGTATAAATATTAAAAAATTTGAAGAAGTCCTTAAGAAAAATAAAATAAAATGTTTCTATACTATGAGTTATTTTCAAAATCCAACAGGTATTAGTTATAGTAAAGAAAAAAAACTTAAAATTTTAGAGTTAGCTAATAAATATGATTTTTATATAATAGAAGATGATTATTTATCAGAATTAATATTTGATGAGAATATAAAGCATGAACCTTTCAGAGTTTTAGATACTAATGATAGGGTTATTTATATAAAGAGTTTTTCGAAAATATTTTTGCCTGGAATAAGACTTGGTTATATAATATGTCCAGAGGAATTTAGAGAAAGTATTCAAAATTCTAAAATTAATACAGATATAGCAACATCTACACTAATGCAAAGAGCATTAGAGATGTATATTAAAGAAGGCTATTGGATTGGATATATAGATGATTTAAAAAATGGTTATATAAAAAGATATGAATTAATGAAAAAGCTATTAAATGAAAAACTTAAGGATTATGTAGCATTTATGGATCCAAGGGGAGGATTAAGTTTTTATTTAAATATAAAAAATAAAAATATACAATCAAAAGAATTATTTTATAAATTAAAGGAAAAAGGTGTTTATATTACTCCAGGAACAATATTTTATAGGGGATTAAATTTGGGAGAAAGTTATTTTAAGATAGGCTTTTCTCAAGTTAATGAAGATGAAATATTAAGGGGAATTGACATTATTAAGGAGGAATTACAACAGTGGCATATATAACGATTAGGGAATATGGTGAAGATAGTTTTATCGAAAAAAAATCAGAGTTTATTGGATATGCTAAAAGGGTAGAAAATGAGGAAGAAGCAAAAGCTTTCGTAGCAGAAATAAAGTCAAAGCATAAACAAGCAAGACATAATTGCTGGGCATATGTTATAGGCGAAAATATGGGAATACAAAGATATAGTGATGATGGAGAACCACAAGGAACAGCAGGTATTCCAATATTAGAGGTTATGAAGAAGTCTGATATAACAGATTGTGCAGTAGTTGTAACAAGATATTTTGGTGGAATATTACTTGGTGCAGGGGGGCTTACTAGGGCATATACAAAAGGAGCATCTATAGCATTAAAAGCCGGTGGAGTTGTTGAGAAAGTTCAAGGTGTAAAAGTATCTCTACATTTAGATTATGATATGATAGGTAAAGTACAGTATTTCTGTGGTCAAAACAATTGGCATATTGAAGATACTGAATATACTGATAAGGTTATAGTTCATATTTTGGCAGAAGTTTCAGTTGCAGATGAAATTGAAAAAGAAGCAATTGAAGCAAGTAATGGAAAGATTATTGTTGAAAAGAGTGAAAAAGATATTTATTTTAAGGAAGAAAATAGATTATTTAAAATTTTATAATTCATATATTTACACAAAAATTGTTTAATATTTTTCATTATGATATAATAAAAAAGATTTTTAGATTATTTTAAGATTTAGGAGGATGAAATAATGTCAGGACATTCAAAATGGCATAATATACAAAACAAAAAAGGTAAAGCAGATGCTAAAAGAGGGAAGATCTTTACTAAGATAGGTAGAGAGTTAATGATAGCTGTTAAAAATGGAGGACCAGATCCTGATAACAACCCTAAATTAAGAGATGCAATAGCAAAAGCAAAGGCAGCTAATATGCCAAATGATACAGTACAAAGATCAATAAAGAAAGCTTCAGGAGAGTTATCAGCAGTTGATTATGAAAGAATCGTTTATGAAGGATATGGACCATCAGGAGTTGCTGTTATTGTTGATACTTTAACTGATAATAAGAATAGATCAGCAGGAAATGTAAGAAGTGCTTTCACTAAAGGTGGTGGAAACATGGGAACTACAGGATGTGTAGGATTTATGTTCCAAGAAAAAGGTGAAATTGTTATAGAAAAGGGAGACCTTGATGAAGAAGAATTAATGATGATGGCATTAGATGCTGGAGCTGAAGACTTCAATAGTGATGAAGAAGAAGTATTCATAATCACAACTGCACCAGAAGACTTTGGTACAGTAAGAGAAGCTTTAGAAGCTGAAGGATTAGAATTCTTAGAAGCAGCAGTTAAAATGATTCCAGATACATATACTGAAATTGATGAAGATGCAGCTAAGAAATTCCAAAAGATGTTAGATTTACTTGAAGATGATGATGACGTTCAAGAAGTTTACCACAATGCTGAATTCCCAGAAGGATGGGATGAATAGGACTTTTAAGTAAATTTAGTAGTTCTAGAAATGGGTGAAAACTGAATTGACTATGGAATACATAATGAAAACCATAGTACTTTCGATATTAAATACCTTTTGTTTTTACTGATGTAATAGCAAAAGGTATTTTTATTTCAAATATGAAAATGGAGAAGGAGGTTTATCTCAATTAAAAAAGTATAAACCTTCTTTAGCTTTAAAATAGCATTTAAAAAAAGTATTTTATATAAAAGATATTACCAAATTTCATTAAATTCAGTTGTAAAAATTAATTTTGGATCGTTTGTTTCTACTGTATTTGGTATAGGTTTTCTATTCATTTTCCCAAATCCAATAGGTATATAGAAAGTAAAAGGTAGAGGTTTTATTCCAGATTTTAAGTCATTAAAATAATTTAATAAAGCATTTGTAGAACTGGTGTAATGGCTATTATTTAATACAATATCACAATATTTAAATATTGAACCATATGCTGAGTATTCAGAAATTGTTTCAGTTGTTGTGCCTCCATATATAGTTGACATATTATAAATATATTCAGCCGTTTTAAAGCTTGGCCAATAGCCTTTGCCATATACCATATTATGAAAAAACAGATCATGGTTCAGTTCTTTATTATTACTTAATTTAAATGCTTCATAAAGTTGCATAGTAAGAATTTTCATTTTTAAAAAATCATGTCCGTCAGCATTCCATTTAGAGTTAGAATATTTAAGCCATAATAATGATCTTAGATAGGTTGCTTTTAAGTCAGCATACTTTTCAAAAGCAGAAATATCAGAAGTATTTGATATTACTTCAATAAGTGAATTTTCAAAGCCAGTACCTCTTTCATTATAATCAATTATTCCATCATGATTTTCATCAAATCCAGCAAGTAATTCTTTATATAAATTACTATGGAATAAAGTATCATTAGATTTGGCATAGCTTAGTATAGTTGGTTGTAAGCTATGAAGTATAGAATTAGAATTATAGTAAAGTGTTTTTGTTAATAATTCATTCATATTATTATTACTAAGAGATATAAGGTGACCATGATAAGAGGCAAGTTTAGTATTATTTGTGAGATCTACTCCCTTTATATAATATGAACAGGAACCTATACCTCTTTTTTCAGCATCATTGTAAAGATAGTATCTAAAGAGTGGAGAATCAACCCAAAGTGTAGATACTATTTGTTGTTTTTTAATTTTGGCTATAGGGACATCATGAATGAATTCAGTTGGGAAGTGGTATTCTTTTTTTAGTTTTTTTGACTCCAACATTGGGAGGGTATTGAAACAATAACGAGCGCAAAAAGTATCAAGTGCTACGCAATCTAAAGAGGCCCAAATAAAACCTTCAGGAATAGGTTGTGCCTCAGTAGGAACAGCATGAACAACATTTACTATATTAATATTATCAGAAATATTAACAATTAATATTCCTTGACTTTGCACAGCTTTAATAATATCACATTGTGTTCCAGAGAATCCGGCAGTGCGTTTTATAATATACCTTCCATATTTATCTCGCATAGGGAGATGAGTATTCCCATCTATTTTCATAATTAATGGAGAGTGTGGAACTAAACTTCTATAGCTCGGTATTTTAGTGTTTTGAGATCCATAAAGCCAATTTGTATCAGATGGGTTTTCAGTTACTGCACATTGAAGTGGATAAAGTCCGAGTCCAAGATTTTTAAGTGCATTAGTAATTAAATCTTGAGCATGAAGTTTCATGGTAGGAACATTAATTAAAACACAACCAGGATAAAGTTTTATATCTTCTAAATCTGAACTATTTCCGCCAACAATAACCTTATGCAAAACAATTTCAGAATAATTTTGACCATCAGGAATATCAATAGTTCGCCCTCTAGATCTATCTATTTGTAATTGGTTAATATCATAAATCATCATTTTATTAATAGCTTCACCAGGAGAAAGGTAAATACCTTTACAGCTTTCCTCGTAACCATTCATTGGATTATCATCTTCATCACTAGTACAGTGATAAGATAAATATTTACGAGCAAAATAAAATCCCCATCCGCCATAAAAGTTATCATCATCACCATAAAAATCATGAGATCGTCCTTCAAATATTGCTTCATTAGTTATTGTATGCTTAGTATACTTACTATATTGAACACCATAAAGCTCAATGCTGCAGCCACCTTCTGCAATAGCCATATGAGAGTAATGGATATTAGCATAATCGTGGAACCAGCGCATAATGGCAGCAATTATACTCCAATTTGTATTTAAATAAATCATTAAGCCAGCACCGTGAGTAGTAGGATCAATACATATAGGAGAAATTAAATTAGGTTTGAATATTAATAGCTTATTATTAGATATATCTTCTTTAACTTTCAGTATAAAATTTGTTTCTTCATCTAATTTAGCTAGCATTATGGAAACAGCAGAATATATATAATTAATTCTATTTTGAATTTGTTGCCAACTTTCATTATCTTCTTCATTAGAATCTATATATTCTTTTAGTAAATCTGGAATATCTGTATAAGCGTTGTTAACATTTAATCTTATACCAGTGATTGAAGAGCCGTATTTATCCATATCAGCAATGTTTATATTGACTAGAATTTCTTTATTAATTATATTCATAATAATGTTACCTCATTTTAAAAAATATTAATTCTAATCATTAAAATTTCTATAGGGATATCCCATTTGAGAAGAATCATATCTTCCTAATAAATATTTGTAATATTCGGGACCATATAGTTTTTCAAGAGTGGTAGGTGGATATTCATATGATTCTGAAGTGATTTGATATTGTGCTCCTAGTGGCTCAATTACTTTAAGCTCTGACCAAGGATTGTCAAGTGAAGGGGTTAAATTAATATCAGTAATAATTGCTTTTTCTGTAGAGGCTAAAATTGTTTCTTGTTCATATTCTTGTAGTTCAATGTTATTGAATAGAAACCTATTGCAATTGTACTTGAAATTACAAGTAATAGTTAAACCTTTTGAAATAGATGGTTGATTAATGCTTGAAGAGTTAGTAGTAAGATTATTAGTATTAATATTACTTGTGACTATTTCTGCTGTAGCATTAAAGAAGTTAATTCCATTACGTTTTACTGATACTGTTACTGTGTCTCCATTACGGTGTAGTGTAATTTTTTCTGCAAGTTTTTTTTGAAAGCCTAAGATTTCGCGACCAATAAGCATAGCCATATCTTGATTATTTGATAAAACTACATCTAACATATAGTTATAAGATTCATTATTATATAATACAGGTATAATAATTCCTGCTTCTGAATAAGGGGTTCCTAAGCTAATATAGGGAATATGACATACATATACAATTACCATTGAAGAAGCTGGTTTAAGTTGTGGTGGTAATATTTTTATATCTGTGTTCCAAAACAAATTTAAAGTTTCTGTTCCATGAGTAGTTATTTTAGATAAACCTTTATTTATTGCTTTTAAATCATCTGGAGTTTTAATAAAACTACATTTTTTAGACATAAAACTTCACCCCTATTTAATAAATTTTTATTATACATATTATGACTTATGATTACAAAATGTTACATAAGAAATTCTTTATAAATAATAGAGTTAATATTAGTGAATTTTACATAAATTTCATTTATAGTATGTTGGCAATAGTAGATACTTTATAATTTATTGGAGCTGTATGTTTTTAGTTTACAGTTCCAATAAATTATAGTGATAGTTTAAATACTTATTAGTGAAATTTTTACCATATTTCTTTAAAATGAGCTGTAAATATTAGTTTTGGATCATTTGTTTCAATGGTATTAGGAACTTTAATTCCGTTTAGTTTTCCAAAGCCATGAGGGACAAAGAAGGTAAAAGGTAAAGGTTTTTCTCCAGAATTTAAATCCTTGAAGTAATCTGATAGAGCAGTTGAGGGATTTTTGGTATAATTACCAGAATTTTTTACTATATCACAATATTGAAATAAACATCCATATGGTGAAGAAAGGGAAATTGATTTTAAAGATTGGCCTCCATATACATATGTCATATTATATAAATATTCTACGGTTTTAAAGCTTGGCCAATAGCCTTTGCCATATATCATTTTATTATAAAATAAATCTTTTTCTTGATTTTCTTGTTGACTTAGCTTGAAAGCAAGTGAGAATTTTTCAAGAAAAATACTTTTTCTAGAAGGAACTTCCTGAAGCGTATTAATATCATAAATCATTAGTTTATTCTTGGCTTCACCAGGGGCAAGGAGTATGCCGTTGCAGCTTTCTTCGTATCCATTCATTGGATTATCAGATTCATCTTGTGAACAATGTGATGATAAATATTTACGTACATAATAAAATCCCCAACCACCATCAAAAGTTTTAATTTCACCATCAACTAAACCTTCAACTCTGCCTTCTAATATTCCTTCGTTAGTAATTATCTTATTAATTTGTGAACTAAAGGTTTTGTTGCATATTGAAGCAATTAAATCATTACAACCTTCAATTAATCCCATTTGAGAATAATTTATATTACCATTATCATGAAACCAACGCATAATTGCAGCAACCATAGGCCATTTTGTTGCAAGTGAATAGGCTGAACCTGCACCGTGATTATAACCAGATATACAATCAGGAGACATTATATTGGGTTTAAATAGTAAAATTTTATTTTTTTTAACTTCCTCTTGCAGTTTACACATAAAATTTGTTTCTTCATCTAAATAATTTAGCATAATAAAGATACCACTATATATATAATCAATTTTCTTTTCGATTTCTGACCAAACTTCTTCATTTTGAGTATTGATAAATTTTTGTAGTAAATCAGGAAGTTCTGAATAAGCTTTATCTGCATCTATATGAACCCCAGCAATTAATGAACCAGCTTCATCAAGTTTAAAACCTTCATTATCTATAAAAATTGGTTGTGTAAATAGTTCAGGCAAAATAATATCCTCCTTATGGATTTAAAAAATTACATTAACAACTTATTTTATTAGGATAAATATTGTGAAATAAAAGTAAATTTATAAATTAAAGTAAAATATTTTATTATATGTTATATTAAGAATAGTATTAGATAAGGACCTTTTAGTTTTAATGTATAGAACTTTAATCAATGAAAAAGAATTTATATAATAATTGAGATAATAAAGAGGAGAATTGAAAATGGGAAAATATTTATTAGATACTAATATTGTTATTAAGCTTTGGAATGATAATTCAATGCTTTTAGGAAAATTGATAGAGAAAAATAAAGTTGTTATATTAAAAGAAGTATTAGAAGAACTTTCAATTAAAGAGAAAAAGATATATAGAAGGCAAGAAATTTTAAGTGAAAGGTTTTGTAAGCTTTTACCCTGTAGTATTGAAGTTAAAAATAGTTATCTGAGTGGGTTCTTTATGATATATGATTACGAAATAAAAGGAAGATTTGAAAATAATAATTTATCAAAAAATGATTTATTACAAATATGTGCTTGTTATACTGATGAAAGTTTAACTTTAATCACAGAAGATAAGGAATTATTTAATATAGCTAATTACATTTTAGGTGAAAATAGAGTTAAAAGTATTTTAGATATTGAACTGTGATAATAGATATATTATAATTTACAGGTATTTCGTTGAGAAATTTGGGAGATACTGTACAGTTACAGAGCCGAAGGGGAAAGTGCGGCAAACTCTCAGGCAAAAGGACCAAATTTTGAGAAAACTCTGGAAAGTCTAATGTATAAAAGACACCGACGAAGCAATCTTAAATGTAGTAGGAGAATCTTTCAGGTAAAAAGACAGAGGCGCAATTATTTTAATAATTAGTCTATTGTAAAAATAAATGAGGGGGATTTTTTTTGGACTACATAACAATTTTAGAGTATATAGGAGTTTTTGCTTTTGCCGTATCAGGAGCAATAGTAGCAATTGAAGAGGAATTTGACGTTTTTGGAATATATATAATTGCAATAATTACAGCAATGGGTGGAGGCGTACTTAGAGATATTGTTACAAATGTTGGAATACCAGTATTTTTTACAAGTTATATGACAATTCCTTTTATTATTGCTGGAACTTTATTTGCCATACTTTTAAAAGGAAGGCTAAAGCACAAGAATTTATTTGTTTTTATAGATGCTATTGGACTAGCAGCATTTTTCGTATCTGCAGCAGTTAAAGCTATTGGTAGTAATTATAATTATATGTTATTCATATTTGCAGCTAGTATAACTGGAGTTGGTGGTGGTGTTTTAAGAGATATTATAACAAATAGAAAACCACAAATATTCAAACATGATATTTATTGTGTTGCAGGAGTTATAGGAGTAACTTTGCTTTGGTTTATTTATCCACTAATTGGAGTAGATGTAGCACAATTTATTGCGTTAATAGCAATAGTAATTATAAGAATGGTAAGTTATTATAAGACTATTAATTTACCAGTAGTATGCAGAAAAAGTGAATTCTTAGAGAGTTAAGTGAAAGTTTAATTTATAAAAGAATATAAAAAGACTAATATTAAAATAATAAGTAAAGGTATGAGGAAAATCCTCATACCTTTTTTGTATAATATTTATTAAATAACCTTAGAAAATGAAATAGAACGTAAATATAGTATAAATATGTGTTAATTTAATTTAAAGATCAAATATGCTACTATATGGTCTATAAGAGCTCAAAATAAAAAAATAACAATTTGATATAAGTTAATTAATACTATATAATACAATTATAGAAAATGTTTTAAATAATTTTTAGAAATGTATAAAAAGATAAAAAATACATATTTAAATTTTTAGGGGGAGGAAATGGTATTAGCTTTAATTATTATAATAGGATTAGTTTTACTTTGGGTAATAATTTCACCCTGTTTTGAAAAAATAGGAGAATTTATTAGGAGATATTATGAAAAAATATTTAATGAGCAGGGGGACGAAAAAAATGAAAAAAGGTAATAAAATAGTTGGTGGAATAGTAGTTGCTGGAGTAATGGTAGTGGGAGGAGTATTAATAACACTGTCAACACATAAAATAAAACCAGGATATGTTGGAGTTGTATATAATTTAAGAGGTGGTATTCAAGATAACATTTTAACTCAAGGTTTAAGAATTGTTTCACCATTTCAAAAGGTATCACAATATTCAGTAGCAACTGAGCAGGCGTATCTTTCAAGAGATAAAAAGGAAGGTTCTTTAGATGATGATTCATTTATGATACCAACATCAGATGGGAAGACCGTTAATGTCGATTTAGAGTTTAGCTATCATTTTGATTCAGATAGACTTCCAGAAACATTCACTAGATTTAAGGGACAAACAGGTAAAGAGATAGAGGATAATTTTATAAGAGGTAAGATGAAAGCATGGACTTCAGAAGTATCTTCTACTTTTTCAGTAATTGATATATATGGTGAAAAAAGATCAGAGTTAAATTCAAATGTATTAGCTCATGTAAAAGAGAAGTTTTATGAGTATGGAATTATAATTGATTCAGTAAATTTTTCTAGAATTGAATTAGATGATGAAACAGCTAAAGCTATTCAAGAAAGAATAAATAAGCAACAGGAGTTAGAAACTGCTAAAATAGAGGCACAAAAAGCAGAAATAGAAGCTGAAAGAAAAAAAGTTGAAGCACAAGGTGAAGCAGATGCAAAAATTATCAAAGCACAAGGTGAAGCTGAGGCAAATAAGATTTTAACACAAGATCTTAATGATGAAATTTTAAGTAAAATGTATATTGAAAAGTGGGATGGTGTATTACCAAAGGTTACGTCAGGTGATATAAGTCCGCTTTTAGATTTAAATAACATAGAATAATAAATAAAACATAATGGAGGAAAATAAAATGGAATATAATATTTTTGGAGGAAATTTACCTGCTGTAACAATAAGATTGAATCAAGGGGAAAGTATTTACACACAATCTGGTGGAATGACTTGGATGACGGAAAATATAGAAATGAATACGAATATGAAAGGTGGATTATTTAAAGGTTTAGGGCGTATGATGTCTGGGGATTCAATATTTATGGCAACATATACAGCGAAACACTATCCGGGAGAAATAACAATATCTTCATCATTTCCGGGTGAAATAATAGTGCTAGATTTATCTGATGGAAGAGAATATGTATGTCAAAAAAGTGCATTTTTATGTGCAGAGCCAGGTGTTAATCTATCACTTACAACTAATAGAAGTGTAAAAGGAGGATTCTTTGGTGGAGAAGGCTTTATAATGCAAGAAGTAAGAGGAAAAGGTAAAGTATTTCTTGAAATTGATGGTAGTGTAGTTGCAAAAGATTTAGCACCAGGAGAAAAATTAATAGTAGATACAGGAAATATAGCAGCTTATGAAAGAAGTGTTAAATATGATGCTAAAATGGTAAAGGGATTTAAAAATATATTATTTGGGGGAGAAGGATTGTTTTTAACGACTTTAACTGGACCAGGTAGAGTATATCTTCAAACTATGACAATGCCAAGTTTTGCTGAAAGAATAATACCATATTTACCAGCATCAAGAAATAATTAAATATTTATATTGAAAGAGCGGTTAATTTGACAGCTCTTTCTTTTTATATCTTTGAATATAGCTATGAGTGGCTGAAATGTTAAAATGATTGTAGCAGATTGTACTAGAAGTAGTTATTTTAAAAAATATAATAGAAATTAAGGAGAAAAATAAAAATAATATAGGTATAACTAGGTTGTTGGAAAAAATTAAAAATGATACAATTTTGTTATTAAACAATTTATGGAAAATAGAAATATAATATTGGGGGGAGTTTTTATGAATGAAAAAACAAAGGATTTGGTATGGGCCGCATTGTTTCTTGCAATAGGTATAGTTATACCTTATGTTTTTCATGTAACTAGTTTGCCAGGACAAATATTTTTACCTATGCATATTCCAGTTTTATTATGTGGGGTAATATTAGGAAAAAAGTATGGTTTGATTTTAGGAATATTATTACCTTTTGTTAATTCAGTACTTTTAGGAATGCCAGCTATATTCCCAACAGGAGTTTCTATGGCATTTGAGCTTGCAACATATGGAATAGTTACAGGACTATTATATAAAGATAAAAAGTATAATATATTTATATCATTAATTGTAGCTATGGTTGTTGGAAGAATAGTATCTGGAGTGGCAAATTATATTTTATTAACAGTAGGTGGAAATGTTTTTGTATTTACAGCATTTTTGACTACAACTTTTATTAAAGCAATACCAGGAATAATTATTCAGCTCATATTAATACCAGTAGTATTAAAGGCTGTAGAGCATGTGAAAAAAGGAGAAGCTGTGATAAATGAATAATAGAGAATTTTTTAATAGCTTAGCTTATAGATGGGATGAAATGTGTCATCATGATGATAAAAAAATAAGAAAAATACTTCAACTATCGGATATAGAGAAAGGCTCAAAAATTCTTGATATAGGAACAGGAACAGGTATATTAATTAGTTATTTGTTAGAAAAGTCGCCATCAAAATTGGTTGCTGTTGATATCTCAGAAAATATGATAGAAGTAGCAAGAGAAAAATATAAGAAAGAAAATGTTGAGTTTGTAGTATCTGATATTATGAATTTTAATGAAGGTAGATATGATTATATATTTATATATTCAGCATACCCTCATTTTAAAGATAAAGAAAAATTATTTGAACATTTATATAAATTATTAAATGAAAATGGAAAAGTTATAATAGCTCATTCTCAAAGCAGAAATGAAATAAACCATGTGCATTCTAAAAGTGATTTAGTTAAAGAAGATTTACTATTACCTGTAGAAGATAATGTTAGAATAATAAATAAATACTTAAGTACTAGAACTACTATTGATAATTCGGAAATTTATTATATAGAAGCTATAAAAAATAAGTAGACATGTTTTAGCATTTATAAAGTATAAGGAGCTGAATTTATAGCTTCTTATACTTTAAAATATAAAAAAGTCTAGACATTTTGAAGAGTATTATATATACTAATAAATATAAGGCGCCATAGCCAAGTGGTAAGGCAGAGGTCTGCAAAACCTTTATTCCCCAGTTCAAATCT
>OGXC01000236.1_pt1 | contig 48039 bp, 38 predicted proteins | sample 1576201 | NCBI WGS metagenome assembly OGXC01 (sample SAMEA3541562, study PRJEB24748) | human gut metagenome | biome: human gut; feature: human-associated habitat; material: faeces | place: China | collected 2012 | reverse complement strand
TTGTAGATGAGATGAGTAACTGGTATGTAAGAAGAAGCCGTGAACGTTTCTGGGCTAAGGGCATGGAGCAGGATAAGATCAATGCTTACATGACTCTGTATACTGCTCTGGTAACAATTTCCAAAGCAGCAGCTCCGATGATTCCGTTCATGACAGAAGAAATCTATCAGAACCTTGTAAGAAGCGTTGATAAAGACGCGATTGAGAGTATTCATCTCTGTGACTTCCCGAAAGTCGAAGAAGCATGGATCAATAAAGAGCTGGAAGACGATATGGAAGAACTCCTCAAGATTGTTGTTCTTGGACGTGCAGCAAGAAATACTGCAAATATCAAGAACCGTCAGCCGATTGGTACAATGTATATCAAAGCTGACAAAGAAATGGGTCAGTTCTATACAGATATCATTGCAGATGAGCTGAATGTCAAAGAAGTGAAGTTCGCAAATGATGTCGAATTCTTCATTTCCTACAGCTTTAAACCGCAGCTTCGTACAGTAGGACCGAAATACGGTAAACTTCTGAACGGTATCCGCACAGCACTTGCTGAGATCAATGGAACAAAAGCGATGAACGAGCTGAGATCCACAGGTCTTCTGACACTGGATATTAACGGAAACAAGGTAGAACTTTCTGAGGAAGACTTATTGATCGAGACCGCACAGACAGAAGGTTATGTAACAGAAGCAGACGGTGATATTTCTGTAGTTCTTGATACAAATCTGACACCAGAGCTGATTGAAGAAGGATTCGTCCGTGAGATCGTCAGCAAAGTACAGACAATGAGAAAAGAAGCTGGATTTGAAGTTATGGATAAGATTCATATCTATGCAAAAGACAATGACAAGATTCTTGAGCTCATGAAGAACCACAAAGAAGAAATCATGTCTGAAGTACTGGCAGAGGATATGACTCTGGGCACAACCGATGGCTATGTAAAAGAATGGAACATTAACAAAGAGACAGTTGTTCTTGGTGTTGCAAAAATGTAAGAAGCTCATGCCCGGTAAATATACCGGGCATGATTTGCAAAAATTTGGGGAATAAAAAAGCGCAGCATTGCTGTGTGATTAAGGAGGAAACGCGATGATTGACAAGCAGTTTAAAAAAGAAGCTTTCAAAGAGAGCGTAAAGGAAAACGTTAAATTTCTTTATCGTAAAAAACTTGAAGAAGCTACACAGGAACAGATTTTCCAGGCTGTATGCTACACTGTAAAAGATGTTATCATTGATAACTGGCTGGAAACACAGAATGCATATAAAGAACAGGATCCTAAGACAGTTTACTATATGTCCATGGAGTTCCTCATGGGACGTGCTCTTGGAAATAACCTGATCAACCTGACAGCATACAAAGAGGTAAAAGAAGCTCTGGATGAACTTGGTCTGGATCTTAACGTGATCGAAGATCAGGAACCGGATCCGGCACTTGGAAATGGTGGTCTTGGACGTCTGGCTGCATGCTTCCTGGATTCTCTTGCGACTCTGAATTACAGTGCGTATGGATGTGGTATCCGTTATCGTTATGGTATGTTCAAACAGCAGATCAAAGACGGATATCAGGTAGAAGTACCGGATAACTGGCTGAAAGATGGATATCCATTTGAACTTCGTCGCCCGGAATATGCAAAAGAAGTTCATTTCGGTGGATATGTTGATGTAGAATATGATCCGGCAACAGGATCCAACAAATTCGTACACAAGGGATATCAGGCAGTAAAAGCGGTTCCGTTTGATATGCCGATTGTAGGATATAATAACAAGATCGTAAACACCTTAAGAATCTGGGATGCAGAGCCAATCGTAGACTTCGAGCTTGACTCTTTCGATAAAGGTGATTATAAAAAAGCAGTTGAGCAGGAAAACCTTGCCCGCAATATCGTAGAAGTTCTTTATCCGAACGACAACCATATGGCTGGTAAAGAGCTGCGTCTGAAACAGCAGTATTTCTTTGTATCTGCAAGTCTTCAGGCTGCTATTGATAAATACAAAAAGAACCACAAAGATATCATGAAACTGCACGAAAAAGTTACTTTCCAGATGAATGATACTCATCCGACAGTAGCAGTAGCAGAACTTATGCGTATCCTTATGGACGAAGAAGGACTTGGATGGGATGATGCATGGTCTGTAACAACTAAATGTGTTGCTTACACAAACCATACAATCATGGCAGAGGCTCTTGAGAAATGGCCGGTTGAGCTGTTCTCCAGACTGCTTCCACGTGTATACCAGATCATCGAAGAGATCAACCGTCGTTTCATTCTTGACATTCAGGCTAAATATCCTGGAAATTATGACAAGATCAAGAAGATGGCAATTCTCTATGATGGGCAGGTAAAAATGGCTCATCTTGCAATCGTTGCAGGTTACTCTGTAAACGGTGTTGCAAAACTTCATACAGAAATCCTTAAGAAACAGGAACTGAAAGATTTCTATGAAATGATGCCGGAGAAATTCAACAACAAGACAAACGGTATCACACAGAGACGTTTCCTGCTTCACGGAAACCAGCTTCTTGCAGACTGGGTAACAGATCATATCGGACCGGAATGGATCACAGATCTGTCTCAGATCAGCAAACTGAAAGTTTATGTTGATGATGAAAAAGCACAGCAGGAATTCATGAACATCAAATACCAGAACAAAGTTCGTCTGGCAAAATATATCCTGGAGCACAACGGAGTAGAGGTAAATCCACGTTCTATCTTCGATGTACAGGTCAAGAGACTTCATGAGTACAAACGTCAGCTTCTGAACATCCTGCATGTAATCTATCTGTATGACCAGATTAAGAAACATCCGGAAATGGATTTTTATCCAAGAACATTCATCTTCGGTGCAAAAGCATCTGCAGGTTATGCACGTGCTAAGAAAATCATTAAACTGATCAACTCTGTAGCAGATGTTGTAAACAATGATGCATCTATCGAAGGCAAGCTGAAAGTTGTATTCATCGAGAACTATCGTGTATCCAACGCTGAGATGATCTTTGCAGCAGCAGATGTATCTGAGCAGATCTCTACAGCAAGTAAAGAAGCTTCCGGTACAGGTAACATGAAGTTCATGCTGAACGGTGCACCGACACTTGGAACCATGGATGGTGCTAACGTTGAGATCGTTGATGAAGTTGGTAAAGAAAACGCATTTATCTTCGGTCTGAGTGCAGATGAAGTTATCAACTATGAAAACAATGGTGGATATGATCCGAGAGTTATCTACAATACAGATGATGAGATCCGTCAGGTGCTGACAGAGCTTGTTAATGGAACGTTCTCCTCTGATACAGAACTGTTCCGTGACCTGTACAATTCTCTTCTTAACCAGAACGGTGGAGAAAGAGCAGACCAGTACTTTATCCTTGCTGATTTCCGTTCCTATGCAGCAGCACAGAAGAAAGTGGAAGAAGCCTACAAAGATGAAAAAGGCTGGGCTCGTATGGCTATGCTGAACACAGCATGCGCTGGTAAGTTCACATCTGACAGAACTATCCAGGAATATGTGGATGATATCTGGCATTTGGACAAGGTTTTTGTAAAGTAAAAAACTTTATAAAAATGTATTTTTAAGATTACGCAAAGGGGACTTTGCCAGTCCCCTCTGCACACCCCTGGGCAGAAAGGCAAAAAATTTCCAGATAACATAAGACAGAAGGAAAGTATAAGATATGCTTGGCTCCTGGATTGTGGTATGGGGAAGTGTATCCTGTGTGGGGACAGATAGATGGAATAAATAAAGGGAATCTGGATTTTCAGTAAAATTGAAAATTCTGATTCCCTTTTTTACATAAGGTCGGATGGGGTGAATGTGGATTGCTACCAGGTACATCCGGGAGCTGTGTGGATAAGTTCTGCCAGATATGTGCGGATTTCGTCCATCTGGCGGGCTGTATCGGGATTGCTGTATGGGATGCGGTCAATGATTCGGTTCAGGTAGTTGTGTTCTTGGATAATATCGAGGCTTGCGCGGAAATAGATATCGCTGAAGTAGGCAACGTAGGATACCCAGTAGTCCATTTTGGTAACCCGGTCAGGGGAGTAGATGCACTGATTTTTAAAGATGGTGTCGTATACGACAGGAGTGATTTCCTGTGCGCCGATTTCTTCGGCAGAGGCTCCCATAAATATCTGAAGGTCGTCTTTCAATTTGACGCGACAGTTGTCCAGCTTGTCAGCATCGCGGATCAGGCGTGCATGAAGAAGTGTACGTGGATCGGTAATTCCTTCAAGACAGAAATCGCTGTGGTGTGCAATGGAGATTTTGATGATATCATCCCAGGTGTCTTCTGGAACGAACTGGCGGATCATTCCTTCCTCAAATAAAACCTTTACACCGTAGGCAGCGTGATCCATAGTGGTTGGTTCGAAGCTGTCAAAGCGTTTTAACTGTTCAAAACGGCCAATGTCATGGAGAAGGGCGATGATACGTGCAAGTTCAGTATCTTCTTCTGTCAGGTGCATCCGATGACAGATTTCACTCATATCATGTACGACTCCATAAGTATGTATGATCTTCAGTCGAACTTTGTCATTGCTGCGGTCATAACTTTCAAGATAAGTTTCAAATTTTTGTTTTGCATTGTTATAGTTCATGTGAGATGGTATCCTTTAAATTTTTTCGGTATTCTCTTGGGCTGCATCCTTTAATCTTGCTGAATACTTTGGAATAATAATTGGAATCGGAAAAGCCGGTTTTTTCAGCAATACTGCTGATGGATTCTTTGGTATTGAGATATTCCAGGCTTCGCTCGATCCGGTATTCCTGCAGAAAAGAAAAAAGGGTAGTATTCATATGGCGTTTAAAAAGACGAGTACATTCACTTTCGCACAAATGAATATGTTCGGAAATATCATCCAGTGTAATCTGATTCATATAATTTTGTTCGATGTAGGAGAGAATCCTGCGGATTCGTTCGTATTCTGTGAAATCAGAAGTAGTTGATACAGGCTGATGCGGAAGGTGTTCCACAAGCAGCCGCCACAGGAGCTGCATCCGAATGGAAATATCCAGTTCATAGAAATCCGGCTTTTTTTTATCGAGTGAGATGACTTCCAGCATTCGGTCACGAAAAGTTTCGTGCCATTTTTCACTGTAATCAATATGTACCGCACATACAGCAAGATTCTGAATCACAGGATCTACATATCTGGTACAGATGGTACTTTGAAAGAAACCATAGATCAGTTTGGGATCAAAGGTGATCGGTATGTAAGAACAGTCCTCCTGATTTTCCATTTCTCCGGAATGGAGGGCATTGGAATTGCAGAAGATAATATCGCCCTCTTTCAGATGGAAGGAGCGGTTGTTTATACGATAATGCATGGAGCCTTCTTTTACATAAGTAATCTCGATTTCCGGATGGCAGTGCCACATAAAAGAATTGGAATCGTATTCAGACAGACACTGATAACTGACCAGAAAGGGAAAGTGATCGCTTCCATGTTTTTTTAGTTCTTTTTGAAATTGATTTGTGATAATTTGCATGTTAAGCTCCTTACAGCTGGGTATCGCGCAGATATGATCAGATATATCAGATTGTATGCGGAGATACTTTAAACGCATAAAATTACGGTTATTCTTCTCCTATTATAGGCATATTTTTATGAGATACGCAAGATTTTACTTGTTTTTCGCAGATTAATTAAGGTATTTTACAGAAAAAGCAGTATAATGAGAGTATCAGATATGCAAAACAGAGTGCATGATGAAAGAGCGGAAACAAGCAGGATACTATATGGGTTGCAACAAATAACATGTAAAAGGAGAACAGAGTCATGAATTTACCGGAAACAGCAAAACTTCAGGAAATTTACGGGGAAACAGAAATCAGCGGAGCACGTTTCAAAAATCTTGCAGATAATTTTTCAAAAATCTATGGGCAGGATAAGGCAGAATACTTTACAGCACCTGGAAGAACAGAGATCATTGGTAACCATACAGATCATAACGGTGGTAAAGTAATTGCAGGAAGCATTAACCTGGATACGATAGGGGCAGCTTATCCGAATGGAACACAGGTGATTCGTATCACAAGTGAAGGATACAGGGATGAAATCGTAGTTGACCTTACAAAACTCAGCAAGAGTAATTACAAAAAAGGCACAGCAGCACTTGTAGCAGGAATGATGGAAGGTGCTCAGAAGAATGGTTTTGAAACAGGTGGATTTGATGCTTATGTTAGCACCAATGTTATTGCGGCAGCAGGTGTCAGCTCTTCTGCTTCTTTTGAAATGCTGATCTGTACGATTATTGATTACTTTTTCAATGAGAGCAAAATGTCCTTTAATGATTATGCAAAAGTAGGTCAGTACGCAGAAAATGTATACTGGGACAAGGCATCCGGAATGATGGATCAGATGGCATGTGCAGTTGGTGGTCCGGTACTGTTTGATTTTGCAGACAGAGATAACCTGAAATATAGCAAACTGGATTTTTCCTTCGGAAAATTTGGATACAGACTTGTTATTGTAAACACAGGAAAAGGTCATGCAGATCTCAGTCAGGAATATTCTGAGATCCCTGGTGAGATGAAAGCGGTTGCAAAAGTACTTGGTGTGGAACTTCTTCATGAAACAAATGTAGATGCACTTCTTGAACACTGCAATGAAATTGAAGATGACAGAGCCGTCCTTCGTGCACTTCATTTCTTTGGAGAAACATCACGCGTAGAAGATGCAGCAGATGCGATTCATCACAATGATTATGACAAGTTCCTTGAACTGATCGATGAGTCAGGAAAATCTTCATGGGAACTTCTTCAGAACTGCTACACAATGAAAGATTTTCATGAGCAGAAGATTACCAGAACACTTGCATTGACTCAGCTCTTCCTCAAGAAGATCGGGGCAGGTGTATGCCGTGTTCATGGAGGCGGTTTTGCAGGTGTTATCGCAGCAATCGTGCCGGAAAAAGAACAGGATAATTACGTAGAATATATTTCCAGATTTGTTGGAAAAGAAAATGTATATCCGATGGACATCCGCGCGATCGGAGCAGTACATATTGGATAATATGAAAGATAAACGACAACAGTTGATTATCTTTTGAAAATTATTAAAATACATACATAAAAAACATAAGGTATCATAAATACAGACAAAGGAGAGATTCTTTGAAGATCATTTCCTATATTTCTGTATTTATGATACCTTTTTTATACCAGTGATTTATTCTTTTCAAGCATTTCGTAAATGATATTTTGAGTATAAGTTCCGAGATGCCTCTGATCCTCTTTGGAAAGTTCTTTTACATAGATCGGTTTACCGTATTCCAGAACAACATGTGTGGATTTGATCTTTGGCATATGTGCCTCAAAAATTTCTGCGGTATTGTTCATCGCCATCGGGATGATCGCACATCCGGATTTGCTGGCAATTTTGAAACTTCCCTCATGGAACGGAAGGAGTTCCAGTTCATCCTTGTTTTTGTTCCGGGTTCCTTCCGGGAAGATGCAGATGGAGATGCCGGATTTGATCTTTTCAATAGCGGTAAGGATGGTTTTCAGTCCCTGTTTGATATCCTTACGATCCAGAAACAGGCAATGCAGATAGCGCATCCAGTTGGAAAGAAGCGGATATCGTTCCATTTCTTTCTTTGCAATATAACCGGTACGGATCGGGCAGCGACTGTAGGAAAGTACAATGTCAAAGTAGCTTCTGTGATTACCAATATAAAGGACTGGTGTGTCTTTTGGGACATTTTCTTCACCGATTATCGTGACCTTGGTTCCGGCTTCCCACAGAATAAATTTAAAAACTGCCTGGATAATACGAAGAGAGCTGATCTCTTTTGTTCGCGGTGAAAATTTTCCGATGATCCATTCCACAAAAAGGATTGGAATAGATAAAATCAGAAATCCAATGACCGTGATGGCAACAATAACTAAACGAATCATAATGAATTCCTCTTTCTGTCAAAAAGATGTCCCGCATAGCAAGACTCTGGTACAAGTATAAGTGATTTTGCAAATACTTGCAATAAATGTTTTATACTCTGCATAGAATACATACTGAAGAAATCTAATACCGGGAAATGAGAGAATTTATGAAAAAAGCAGCTTCTCTGCTGTGTCTGGCAGTGCTTTTTCTTATGTTGGGCGGATGTCAGATGATACGGATCGAGGAAGAAAATAAAACACCACTTGCATATACCGTGATCGAGGATTCCCAGATTCCGGAAGAAATGCAGGAGCTGATCAGAGAAAAGAAAGAAACAGAATTTCAGATTGCCTATCAGAAGGGAACGGAGCTGTTTCTGGCAAAAGGGTATGGTCGACAGATGAGTGGAGGATACAGCATTCAGGTAAAAGAACTTTCTGCATCTTCAAATGCAGTTTTTTTTGAAACAAAACTGATCGGTCCGACGGAAAAGATTCAGGGCGGGGAACCGTCATATCCGTATATTGTGATAAAGACAGAATACCGGGATGGTCCGGTGCAGTTTCAGTGAGACGGGAGGATGGAATTGTGGAATTAAAAAAAGAAGATATTCAGATATTAAGGACAAAGAGCAAGGCATCCAGCCAGGTAACATTTGATGTGGATTACAATGTACCGGATGTAAAACCGGACATTGGACGTATGATTCAGAATAAGGGGGAGATGACAGTAGAAGAAGTGCGCCTGAATGAAGGGCATGCATTTCTGAAAGGAAAACTGCAGGCAGATCTTCTTTATGTCGGTGAGGAGGATGGCAGGATCTACAGTCTTTCTGCAAATCTTCCAATGGAAGAGACACTGAATCTGGATGGAATAGTCAACGGGGATAAAATGTGCCTGAAATGGGAAATTGAGGATCTGAGCATTCATATCATCCATTCCAGAAAAATGAATATTAAAGCAGTGGTTACTTTTTTTGCTTCTGTAGATGAGCTGACAGGAGTACGGCTTCCGGTATCTCTTGATGATGAGACAGTATCTGTGCAGAAAAAAACAATGCGTGTACTGAGTCTTGTAATACATAAAAAGGATACTATGCGCCTGAAAGAGGAAATAACACTTGTATCGAACAAACCTAATATAGCAGAGCTGCTCTGGTATACAACAGAAGTTCGTGGACTGGATCTCAGACCGGAAGAAAACAGTGTAAAAGCCAAAGGAGAACTTTTTATTTTTGCATTATATACAGGTGATGATGAAAGTGGAACGCTCCAGTGGATAGAACATTCTATACCATTTAATGGAGAGGTGGAGTGCTCAGGCTGTATTTCGGAAATGATCCCAAATCTGGAAGCTGCTGTGATCAATCAGACCCTGGAGGTAAAACCGGATGCGGATGGAGAAGAAAGAAAGCTTCAGGCAGATGTTGTACTGGAACTGGATATGAAGCTTTATCAGGAAGAAGATCATGAGGTCATCATGGATGTGTATACACCGTTTCGTCAGTGTATGCCAAAAGGTCGGAAAGAGATACTGGAAAGTCTTCTTGTCCGTAATTTCTCCCGATGCAGGATCGCAGACAGGATAGAAGTCAAAGAGACACAGGGGAAGATCCTTCAGATCTGTCACAGCCAGGGCAAAATAAAAATAGACAAAATCCAAATCGTTAAAGATGGAATTCTGGCAGAAGGAATTGTACGACTAAAAGTGCTGTATATTGTAGAAAATGATGAAATGCCGTTTTATTCCATGGAAGCAATGCTGCCGTTCAGTCACGTAGTTGAAGCCAAAGGCATTACAGAAAACAGTGTATATTATCTGCATACGGAACTGGAACAGCTTTCAACGACAATGGTAGACAGCAATGATATTGAGATCCGGGCGACGATAGGACTGAATGTGCTTGTGATCCAGTGCAGTGAGGAGATGATCCTTGAAAAAATTGAAGAAATTCCACTGGATCAGGAAAAAATCCGGAATATGCCGGGAATTACAGTGTATATCATGAAACCAGGTGATACATTGTGGAATATTGCGAAAAAATTTTATACAACGGTGGAGGAGATCATGCAGATGAATAATCTGGACGGGGATGAGGTATCTTCCGGAACACCACTTCTTCTGGTGAAAAAAGTCGAAGAATAATATTGAATTTAGTATGAAAATCGGCTAAAATATAGCCAGATCATGTTTGTATACAAAGTACAAAGGAACGAAAAGTACAAAGGATGGAAGGTGAATTTATGCGTTTACGTGCAATGGCCAAGATTAATCTGGGACTGGATGTTCTTCGCAAAAGAGAGGATGGATATCATGAGGTTCGAATGATCATGCAGACGATCCAGATGTATGATCTTCTGGATATCCGGAAGAAGGAAGAACCGGGGATCTCCTTATCTACCAATCTTCCATATGTCCCGTCAGATGAAAGAAATCTGGTATATAAAGCAGCAAAACTTCTTATGGATGAATTTGATATCAAAGAAGGCCTTTCTATGAAGCTGACGAAATTTATTCCGGTGGCAGCTGGTATGGCTGGAGGAAGCTCGGATGCAGCTGCAGCATTTGTAGGAGTGAATCGCCTGTTTCGTCTTGGATTAAGTGAAGAGGAACTGATGAAGAGGGCAGTACAGGTTGGTGCGGATGTTCCGTATTGTGTTATGCGTGGAACTGCACTTGCAGAAGGAATTGGAGAGAAACTGACCAGACTTCCGGGACTGCCGAAATGCTATGTGTTGGTTGGTAAACCGGGAATCAATGTTTCCACAAAACTTGCCTATGAGAATCTTCATCTGGATCAGATTCAGTCACACCCGGATATTGATGGAATGATCAGTGACATTGAGAATCAGGATCTTCACAGTCTTACTGCGAAAATGCAAAATGTTTTTGAACCGGGAATCATCAGTCAGTATCCGGTTATTCAGGAGATTAAAGATCTTATGGAAGCGAACGGTGCACTTAAGGCAATGATGAGCGGAAGCGGACCGACCGTCTTTGGAATATTTGATGACCGCAGTAAACTTCGGGAAGCTGCGGAAGCGCTTCGCGACAGTCATCTGGCGAAAACTGTATTTGCAACACAGATATACAATAAAAAGTAAGAAAGGGGAAGTACTTATGATAAATGATTTTTCTGTAGACATGAATGAATATCTGCCATTACGCGATGTTGTATTTAATACACTCCGTAAAGCAATTTTAAAAGGCGAACTGAAGCCAGGAGAACGACTGATGGAAATTGCACTTGCAGAACGTCTTGGTGTCAGCAGGACTCCGGTAAGGGAAGCTATGAGAAAACTGGAACTGGAAGGTCTGGTTGTGATGATTCCCCGAAGAGGTGCACAGGTTGCCAATATCACAGAGAAAGATCTGAATGATGTTCTGGAAGTTCGAATTGCTCTGGAAAATCTTTCTATTGAAAATGCATGTGCACGTATGACAGAGGAACAGCTGGCGGAATTGTGGAAAGCGGCCAAAGACTTCGAAGCAACTATGGCAGAGGGTAATCTGGTCAAGCTTGCAGAGGCCGATGTGGCATTTCACGAAGTGATTTATAAATCTTCTGATAACAGAAGACTGAATCAGGTATTGAATAATCTTCGGGAACAGATTTATCGTTACCGTGTGGAGTATCTGAAGGATGAAGAGACAAGAAATCTTCTCGTCAAAGAACATGAAGAAATTTACGAAGCAATCCGTAATCGTGATGTAAAACAGGCACAGGAGATTTCCTATCAGCATATTGAGAATCAGCGGGAGGCAATCATACGGTCTATCCGTGAAGAGACACAGAACCGACAGGTTCATAAATAGAACGGTCAGCAGTGTCTGCACACATAAAATCTTATAATCTGGTTATTCTAAAAGAGATGCATAAAGTGTATCTCTTTTTTTATTCTCAATTTTATTATAGCAGTTATCTGCCTTCAGGAGGAAATGATGAGAGAAGCAGTAGAAGGACCAGTAAAAGAAACAGAGCAGATCAGGATTTCGTCAAATCTGAGGGATAATGAGATATATATCCGAAAGCAATGCGAAAATTGTGCAGATATTCTGATACGTCCGATGCGTCTGGGGGAAGATCGTAAAGTGGACTGCCTTATGGTTTATATTGAAGTTACGGTATCGAATATGATGCTGGATGATTCAGCGATTGGAAAAATGATCAATCATTTCTGGAAAATACCGCCGGAAAAAATACAGGAATTTCTCAAAAATAACAGTCTGGGCATTGCAGATGTGCAGAAACTGGAAAAGATGGATGAAGTTTTTGGAGCAATCCTGTCTGGAAATGCAGTGTTTTTTATAGATGGTTACAATAAGGCAATGAAAATCTCCAGCAAAGGGTATCCGGATATGGGAGTCTCTGAGGCAGAATCAGAAAAGGTATTGCGTGGTTCCAGGGAAGGTTTCTCAGATTCGGTAAAGACAAATTCTGCGCTTGTACGCAAAAGGATCCGTGATACCCGAATGAAAGTAGAAGAATATCAGAGTGGAGTCCGTTCCAATACAACGATTCAGATACTGTATATCGAAGATCTGGTACATGAAGAACTTCTGGAAGAGGTCAAAAACAGGCTGGAGGAATACAAAATAGATGGAATTCTGGACAGTGGAATGCTGGAACAGCTGACTGAGAAACCCTGGTATTCGCCTTTTCCGCAGTATCAGGTGACGGAACGCCCGGATCGGACGGCACTGGAACTTCTCAATGGAAAAATCGCACTTCTGTGTGATAATTCTCCGTCTGCCCTGATCCTGCCAGGTGCATTCAGCAGTTTTATGGAGAGCAGTGAAGACTGGTATCATCATTTTGAGATGGCAACATTTCTTCGAATACTGCGTTATCTGGCATTGCTGACAGCAACATTGCTTCCGGGATTGTATCTGGCAGTGATCCGGTTTCATACACAGATATTGCCAACGAATCTTTTGCTGTCTTTTGCAGATGCAAGGGAGGGAGTACCTTTTTCAAGTGTGACAGAACTGGTTTTACTGGAACTCGCTTTTGAACTGATACGGGAAGCCGGAGTCCGGGTACCCGGTGCACTTGGAAATGCAATCGGAATAGTAGGCGGCCTGATCATAGGAGATGCGGCAGTCAGTGCCAATCTGGTAAGTCCTATTGTTGTTATGATCGTAGCACTTACGGCACTTGGATCTATGGTCATACCGGATGAAGAATTTGCAGCTGCTTTTCGCCTGCTGAAATATGGATTTTTGATTCTGGGAGGCTATCTTGGAATATATGGAGTTGTCCTTGGCATCTATCTTACAGTATCACATCTGTCAGGCCTGTTGAGCTTTGGAATACCGTATCTGGTGCCTTTTGTGGAAGAACAATCCGTTAGACAGACAGGTAATGGTATTTTTCGAATACCTTTCAAAGCCAGAAAATACAGGCCGGTCTATGCAAGAAAGGAACAGAGGATCCGTCTGAGAAAGATCTCAGACAGGAAGGGGCGTGAGTCATGAAGTATGCAGAAAACAATCGTATATCACACAGACAGTTGTATCATCAGATTATACTTTCTTTTCTTGCGCCACTTCTGATCTGTATTCCGGGAAATGACGGAGAACAGGGACTGTCTGGAGCAGTGGGCATCATGGCTGCAGTTCTGATCCTTTTGCTGTATGTTTTTTTTCTGATGAGAACTTCTTACTGTTATGCAGATCCTGTAAAAATAATGGGAAAGCTGAAAGGCAGCCTGTTGGGAATCTTTTTTTTAATATATCTGATCATGACAGGTGTTTATATTCTTTCACTCATTGAGCAGATCGTACCGGTGTGGGCAGTATCAGGGATTGCAACTGGATGGCTGATTTTCTGGGCGGTTGCAGTCTGTGCATATGGTGCGGATCAGGGGATGCAGCGCAGAGGGCGGATGGCCGGTGTCTCGGGAGGGATTTTTTTATTTGTGATCATACTTATGCTGCTGTTGTGTATCGGGCAGGGAAATGCAGAATATCTGAAAGAAATGCTGCAGGAAAGTCGCTTGTGGGGAAAGGAGATTGTTTACAGCACATATGATATGGTGTGTGCTTTTTCGGGAATCAGCCTTCTTCCGTTTGTATTGCAGAATGTTGAAAAAAGAGGAAATTCCGGAAAAATCGTAACATCGGCCATTCTTACAGTCAGCGGAATTTTACTGCTTATTCTTTTTATCCTGCCTTCTGTATTGGGGTGGGGACGGATACAGAAAGAACTTTATCCGGTCCTTCCGCTGATGGCAGGAGCAGACCTGCCGGGAAATGTACTTGCCAGGTTTGATGTACTCTGGATTGGTTTTTTATTGTACGGGCTTTTTTTTGCACTGGGAAGCTGTTTCCATTACGGAATCCGTATACTGGATACGGTGCATCTGAGAAGCGGAAAATACTGGCTTCCCATAGTAATTTATGCGTTTTCTTTTGTCAGAATAGATGACAGAGGGATCGCAGATTTCTACAAAATGTATCTGGGAACATTTTTTGTTCCGGGACTGGTGCTGATCCAGATCTGTCTGCTTTTCCGGGGACAGAAAAAGAGAAGAAAAAAAACAGCTTCTGCAGTGGCTGTTTTAATGGTATTTATTCTGAGCTGTACCGGTTGTGCCGGAATAGAACCGGAAAAGAGAATGTATCCGCTGGCTATGGGAGTTGATGTGTCTGAGGGAGAATACATTCTGACCTATGCAATGCCGGATCTTCCCAGAGCGACCGGTCAGGGAAAAGAGGAAGAGGATGGCAATCAGACACTCCAGGTGCGTGGGAAAAGTTTTGAGGGAATAAAAAGTCGTTATGAAAGATCCCAGGAAAAATATCTGGATATCGGACATTTGCAGATACTGATACTGAGTCAGGACCTGACTGAAACCGATATGTGGAAAGATTTTTTTGAATATCTCAGAGAAGAACCGCTGGCAGGAGAAAATATATATGTATTTCAGACGCAGGAACCGGAAAAACTGCTGGGCTGGAAGGAAGGTGGAACATCGGTCGGAGAATATATTACAGGTCTTATGGAAAACCGAATGGACAGAGAACAGAAAAATGGTGTGACTCTGCGGCAGGTCTATTATCAGTGGTATCAGAATGGAACTTTAAAGAAACTTCCGAAAATTACACTTTCCGAAGATCAGATCCAGGTCTGGCTGGAATAATATGGCGATTTTGGGGAATACTTCTGAAAGAATATTATTTTGCAAAGCAAATAACAAAAAGAAACAGGAGGTTCCGGGATGAAACAGATATACAAAAAAGAAAACAGAATCCTGCTCTCTATGATAACAGGAATGATAGTCATCAGTCTGCTGTGTGGAATAGAATGGAGGGGATCGCAGAAAAATGTTCTGGCATGGTGGGGCAGTATTTATCCGGAGTTCTGTTTTTCAGAATGGGATCAGTATGGCTGCGATGTCGAAAAATTTCCATCAGAACAGAGGCCAAAGATATCCTTCTGGCTTGCGAAAGCTATTGAGAGGTGGTAAGATATCGATATGTTCGGAAAAGTTCATTTTACTTTTTCGAACATATAAAACAGAACTGGAGAATTACATATGAAGATAGATAGAGATGCACCGATCGGTGTGTTTGATTCCGGAGTAGGTGGCCTGACAGTGGCACGTGAGATCATGCGTAATCTTCCTTCGGAAAAGATTGTTTATTTTGGTGATACAGCCAGAGTTCCATACGGCAGTAAATCCAGAGATACGGTTATTCGCTACTCCAGACAGATCATTCATTTTCTGAAAGAACAGCAGGTGAAAGCAATTGTGATCGCCTGTAACACAGCAAGTGCATTTGCGCTTGATGCGGTACAGCATGAACAGGATATACCGGTTCTTGGTGTGATTGGAGCAGGAGCAAAGGTTGCTGCAGAAGAGACGGTCAATAAAAGAGTTGGTGTGATCGGTACGGTCGGCACAGTTGGCAGTGGAATTCACGAAGCTTATCTGAAGAAACTGGATCCGGAAATTACGGTGATCGGTAAGGCCTGCCCACTGTTTGTACCTCTGGTAGAGGAAGGCTGGCTGCATGATCCGGTGACCGTAGAAGTTGCAAACCGATATCTGCAGGAACTGAAAGATAAAGATGTGGATACACTGATTCTCGGCTGTACGCATTATCCGCTGATCCGATCTACGATCCGGGAAGTTATGGGAGAAAAAGTAAGACTGGTAAATCCGGCGTATGAGACGGCTTTGGAACTGAAGAATCTTCTGCAGAAAACAAATATGCTCAGTACCGGACAGCAGGAAGAGGAATTTCCTTATCGATTTTATGTAAGTGATCTTGCAGATGAGTTTAAGGAATTTGCCAATTCGATTCTTCCGTATGATGTGGAAATGACTAAGAAAATTGATATTGAAAAATATTGATAATTATCAGAATCAGGAGAGATATATGAAAAAAGATGTACTTATACATGTACGCGGACTTCAAATGATGGATCCGGAAGAGGAACAGGAACCAATCGAGATCGTTGTCCCGGGACAGTATTATTATCGAAATGGAAGCCATTATCTTCGTTATGAAGAAATGATGGACGATACGGCAGAACCGACGGTCAACTATATCAAGATGTCGGCGCAGGGAGTGGAAGTCCGCAAGCAGGGGCAGGTAAATGTACATATGGTTTTCGAACAGGGTAAGAAAAATATGACATTTTATTCTACACCGTTTGGAACACTTCAGATGGGGATTGCAGCAACCGGTTTGGAATTGCAGGAAGAAGAGGATAATATTCATCTGAAAGTTGATTATGCACTGGATATGAATGAGGAACATGTGGCTGACTGCTATCTTACGGTTCAGGCACAGTCCAGAGATTCGGAGAATCTTATATTGTAATAAGTATTGATAGAACTAAAGAGAAAAAAGAAATGCCTGGGAGATGATTCTCTCAGGCATTTTGCATGTGTCCTTATTTGTTGAGTAATCTTTTGAAAAAGCCTTTTTTCTTAGGAGCCGGTGTTTCCAGGGAACCACGGATTCCTTTAACGCCAACGATATATAAACCGCTGACTTCGGCCTTGACTTCTTTTTTGACCGGAATCTGATCAAAAACTTTTTCATCTGCGATCAGAACGGAGATCTTTGGTCCGACTTTTGCTTTAACGATTGGCAGTTTGGAACGGCGCATCAGCTTCGGTGCCTGGTCGATCACCATCTGAGGAAGACCGGATTCTTTTAACGGAAGTCGCTTCTTATCAATAATCAGCATAGAAACGGTTTGCTTAGCAGCTTCAATCTGGGCCTGCTGTTCTTCTTGTTTCTTCTGAGCCTTTTTTCCAAAGAAATAAAGAGCTATCAGAGCAGCGATCAGAACGACCAGGATCACAAGAAGGACGATGGTAAGTGTACTCATAGATACCCTCCTCAATATGTAATTTACAAACTTATGTCATGCGAATTATATTCTAACATCATTTATTACAAAAGGCAAACAAATTCATAAAATTCCATAAAGAACAGGAAAAGTTATAGCAAAGGTACAGAGAAACAGGTATAATAAATTTACGGTTTTTAGAAAAATCTGAAAGATAAATTTATTTGTGGGTACACTAAGAATTACAGAACAAAGGTCCTGGAGAGTTAGTATGGAGAAGAAAAACGACAGAAATAAAAATACCAGTCAGAATAAACTGTATTCAGATGAAATAAAAGAAATGGAACGTTTGTCAGAAGAGCAGGAAAAGGCACTTCGCGAGAGACGCCAGGCAAGAAAACATCGCATAAAAAAGCAGGAACGAAGAAAAAAACTGATCGTATTGGGAAGCATGGCCGTTGTTACCGTAGTGGTAGCAGTGAGTGCAGTCACCGGAATCGTCAGTTTTGTGACCAGAGAAAGCAGGCAAAGTCAGGTTTCATCAAAAAAATCAGCAGAAAAGGACTCATCGGAGCCGACTTTGACAGATTCGGTGAAACAGAGTCGTTCAGATCTGGAAGTGGATGAGAGAACCCCGGAGGAAATTCTGGCAGATGCGAAGCTTCTCGCAGTACAATATGATTATGACAAGGCAATCAGCCTGCTTCAGAAATACAGTGGCTATAAAAAGAATACAGAAATGCAGGATGCGGTAAAACAATATGAAGAAATAAAAGCTTCCTGTAAGTCCTGGCCACTGGAAGAAGTTACACATGTTTTTTATCATACACTGATAAAAGATCCATCTAAAGCATTTGATGGAGACTATAAAGAAGCTGATTACAATCAAGTTATGACAACGATCGATGAATTCAACAAGATTACAGAGACTATGTATGAGAAAGGCTATGTCATGGTCAGTATCTATGATATGGCTAAGGCAGATGCTGATGGCAATATAACAGAAGGAGAGATCCTTCTCCCGGAAGGGAAGATTCCGTTTGTTCTTTCACAGGACGATGTCTGTTATTATCATTATATGGATGGTGATGGATATGCATCGAAGCTGGTTGTTGATGAGAATGGAAAAATCCGGAACGAATATATAGAGGATGATGGAAGCGTTTCTGTCGGAGATTATGATATGGTTCCGCTGATCGACCGTTTTGTAGAAGAACATCCGGATTTTTCATACAGAGGAGCAAAAGGAATTGTGGCACTTACCGGTTATAATGGTATTTTAGGATATCGTACAGACCAGAGCTATGAGACACGTCCGGATGATCTGGATGCCAATAAGGTTGAATGGCTGGATGCACATCCTGATTTCAGCCTGGCGAAAGAAAGAGAGGGCGCCAAGAAAGTCGCAGATGCCATGAAAGCAGAGGGATGGCTTTTTGCAAGTCACACCTGGGGGCATCAGAATGTAGGGCAGATAGGACTGGAAACACTTCAGACCGATACCCGGAAATTCAAAGATAATGTAGATCCGCTGATCGGAGGTACAGATATCATTATATTTGCGTTTGGTACAGACCTCTGTGGACCGGAGGATTATCACGGCGATAAATTCGAATATTTAAAAGGTGCAGGATACAATTATTTTTGCAATGTAGATTCAAGTAAATATTATGTACAGATAAGAGAGCGGTATTTCCGTCAGGGGAGAAGAAATTTGGACGGATACCGTATGTATTACCACCCGGAGCTTCTGGAGGATCTTTTTGATGTAAAGAGTGTTTTTGATCCGGTAAGACCGACACCGGTGCCGCCAATGGCATAACTGATAAAAGGGGATAAAGAATGAAAAAAAGAGCATTAATACTTACAGCAGTACTTACTGCAGCAGCACTGACAGGGGGAAGTGGTTATCTGCCGGTTACAGACGGCATAAGATCTAAAATGATACAGAACGTTTATGCAGATGCAGAGGATTCAAAAGAATCTGCAGACACAGAAACTTCTGATTCTGTGCTTGATCAGGCAACGATCATGTATCAGCAGTATAATTATGATGAGGCAATCAAATTGCTGAAAAAGCAGGATGATTTTACAAAAAATAAAGATTACATGGATCTTGCTGCAAAATGCCAGATTGCGAAAAAATCACTGGTTGAATATCCTCTTGAAAAAATCACACATGTATTTTTTCATACATTGATCGAGGACACATCCAGAGCATTTGATGGAGATTCAAAATCCGGAAATTATAATCAGGTCATGACAACAGTCAGTGAGTTTAATAAGATCATTCAGATCATGTATGACAAGGGCTATGTACTGGTAAGTCCACATGATATGGCAACGGTAAATAAAGACGGTACGATGAGCAGGGGTAAGATCATGGTTCCGGAGGGTAAGATTCCGTTTGTCCTTTCGCAGGATGATGTCAGCTATTACCATTATATGGACGGCGATGGCTGTGCATCCAAACTTGTACTTGACGAGAATGGAGAGGTAAAGAACGAATATGTTGATGCTGACGGAAATGTTTTAGTCGGAGATTATGATCTGGTACCGCTTCTGGATTCTTTTATCAAAGAACATCCGGATTTTTCCTATCATGGACGTAAGGGAATCCTTGCGATGACCGGTTATAACGGAGTACTGGGATACAGAACAGACAGTGCATATAAGACCGGCGAAAACCTTCAGGATGACCAGAAGAAATTCCTGGAAGAACATCCGGATTTCGATTATGACCAGGATGTAAAAGATGCGACCAAAGTGGCAGATGCCATGAAGGCAGAGGGATGGGAATTCGCAAGCCATACCTGGGGACATATGAATGCAACAGAGCGTTCTGCTGAGGACCTTAAGACAGACGATGAGAAATGGAAAGCAAATGTAGCCCCGATCCTTGGAGATACAGATATGATCATCTTTGCGTTTGGTGCAGATATTGGTGACTGGGAAGGTTACTCTTCTGATAATCCGAAATTTCAGTATTATAAGAGTGCGGGTTATGACTACTTCTGTAATGTAGATTCCAGTCAGTACTTTGTACAGATCACAGATCAGTATTTCCGACAGGGAAGAAGAAATCTGGATGGTTACAGAATGTATTATAACCCGGATATGCTGAGCGATCTTTTTGATGTATCTGAGGTATGGGATTCTTCCAGACCGACACCGGTACCAGAAATGTGATATGCAGATTTGAAAGGAGTTTTATTATGAAGAAAAAAACAGTTGCAGCGATGTTGGTAATGTGCATGGCTTTATCTGCTACAGCATGTGGCGGATCTGATACAAAAGAAACCAAAACCGAGACAACACAGGATACAGGGGATAAAAAAGATTCTGCATCCTCAGATAAAAAAACATCTGCTTCGGCAGTCAGACTGGTGTCTGTTTCTGATGTTTCAAAATATGTTACGATTGGAGAATATAAGGGACTGACACTGGACAGAGCATCGGTTACTGTAACGGATGATGATGTACAGGCAGAGATCGATTATAATCTTGAAGAAAACGGAACAGAGGTAAATGACGGAACAGTAGAAGAGGGCGACTCGGTAACGATTAATTTTACCGGAACGATAGACGGAAAAGAATTTGATGGGGGTTCTGCAGAAGATTATGATCTTGTGATTGGTGAGGGCGGAATGATCGATGGATTCGAGGATGGAATCATTGGCATGAAAAAGGGAGAGACAAAAGAACTGGACCTGACTTTCCCGGATGATTACTATGAAGAATCTGTTGCCGGTAAACCGGTTGTGTTTAAAGTTACGCTGCAGAAGTTCACGCGGCCTTCCGAACTGAATGATGAGTGGGTAGCTGCCAATACAGAATACAAGACAGTTGACGAGTATCGTGCAGCCGTCAAAAAAGAACTCGAAGAAAATGAGACAAAATCAGCAGATTATGATCTTTACAGTAATGCCTGGAGCGAAGTACTCGCAAATTCTGAAGTAAAAGAATATCCGGAAGAAGATGTGGATAAGGCGGTTGAAGCATACAAAAAACTCAATGAAAATTATGTCAAAGAAGCAGGTATGGAAATGTCTGATTTCCTTAAGGCTCAGGGAATGTCTGAAGAAGATTATGAGGAAGACTGCCAGCAGTATGCAGAATCCAAAGTGGAACAGAACCTTATTGTTCAGGGAATCATGGATGCAGAAGGACTCAGTCTTGACGATGACGATATACAGACATTAAAAGACGAGCTGTTATCAGAATATGGCTATGAGAGTTTTGATCAGCTGGTTGCATATTATGGTGAACAGGAAGTAAATGAATCACTGGCACTGATGCGTGTGGAACGTTTTATAGTGGATAATGCGACAGTAAATGAAACTTCTGCAACAGAAGCTGATGTGGCAAATGAAGATGCAGATCCGGAAAGTGAAGACACTGGAGTTGATGCTGCAGAAGACACTACAGAAGATAATGCGTCAGAGGAAGATAGCAGTGACACTGCAGAAGAAAGTGAGGAAACTGCATCGGAAGATGATGTGGCAAACGAAGGATGATCATAAAAAATGGAAATGTTTTTCAGGAAGATGGAAGTTTTTGCAGGGAAACACTTTATATCAGAAATCACAGACTGACAGAGGCGTTTGAAGCAACATCTGAAGAGGAAGTTATAGATGCTGAGAGCCTTATAGTCATTCCCGGTCTTGTGGATATTCACAGCCATGGAGCATATGGGGAAGATTTTTCTGATGGTGATCCGGAGGGCCTGAAAAAAATCTTAAGATATGAGAGACAAAGTGGAATAACATCATATTGTCCGACTTCCATGACACTTCCGAAGGAACAGCTTAAGAAGATTTTCAAAGGGATCAGGGAAGCAGAAAAGTCCGGCGATGGAGCAACGGTTGCAGGTATCAATATGGAAGGACCGTTTCTGGATCCTGTTAAGAAGGGCGCACATGTGGAAGAATGGATTACAGAACCGGATGCAGATTTTGTAAAGGAATTGAATGAAGTATCAGGTGGAAGAATCCGACTTGTAACACTGGCACCGAATGTAAAAGGAGCTATGGACTTCATACGGGAAATGAAGGAAGAAGTACAGATATCTCTGGGACATACAGCGGCAGATTATGAATGTGCGGCAGAAGCAATGGCACTGGGAGCACATCACGTAACGCATCTTTATAATGCGATGCAGCCGTTGGCTCACAGAGAACCGGGACTGATCGGAGCGGCTTCGGATGATCCGGAATGTATGGTTGAACTGATCTGTGATGGTTATCATATTCATCCATCCGTGATCAGAACAACATTCAAAATGTTCGGACCGGAAAGAGTGATTCTGATCAGTGACTCCATGCGTGCAACAGGGATGAAAAACGGTACATATGAGCTCGGCGGACAGGAAGTAACTGTGAAGGACCGCAAGGCAGTGCTGAAAGACGGAACACTGGCAGGATCTGCGACAAATCTGTTTGGCTGTATGTGCAAGGCAATAGAATTTGGTGTGCCTGTAGACCAGGCGATTTTTGCAGCCACGAGAAATCCGGCAAGAAGTATTGGGATTTATGACAGAACAGGGTCTGTTCATACAGGTAAAGAGGCAGATCTTCTTCTGGTAACAGAGAATTTTGAATTAAAAAGAGTTATCTGATATACCTGCTGAAGTATTGGATCATCATTCACAGAATAACTTGATTTAGTTCAGGAATTGTGATTGTATTTCAGAATTAAATGCGTTATGATAATAAATAGACAAAAAAGTTATAGAAAAATACAGCAGGTGGAGTAGATGGATAAAAGGGTATTGCGTGAACGAATGCGCAAAAAGCAACAGCAGATAAGACGTCGTCAGATGATGAAAAAAGGCGCGTATATTGTTGCAATAATTCTCGTATTTGTCTTTGTGATACGAGGAATCATTCTTCCGGTCATTAATCGGGTCGGAGGGAAAAATACAGATAAACCGGCACAGGTACAGGCAGAAACAGATACGAATGCGAATACCAATACGGGAGATTCAGGAACTGAGACACAGATAGAAAAAGACACAAATGCAGCAATCCGTAAACCGCTGAAGGGTGCGAGTGATCTGACAAAGGCTTCTCAGCTGACTGCTGGCTGGCATGAGGATGAGAACGGTAAATGGTATCAGAATGTGGATGGTACATATTATGCAGGTGGACTGCAGGAAATAGATGGTTCTACATATTATTTTGGAGACAATGGTTATGCACAGACCGGATGGGTGAGCGTTGGATTTGATGATTATTATTTTAATGATGATGGAACATATGATCCAAGTCAGCACAAGACCAGAATTGCATTTACCTTTGATGATGGCCCGGGAGAGTATACAGACCAGCTTCTGGACTGCCTGGAACAGAATAATGCACATGCGACATTCTTTATGCTCGGACAGAATGTTGAGAACTGGCAGAGCGAAGTTCAGCGAATGGTAGACATTGGATGTGAGATCGGATCTCATTCCTGGGATCATCTGAATCTGTATGATCTTGATATGGATGCAGTTGCCAAAGAGTTTTCAGATACAGATGCAGCTCTGGAGAAGGCATGTGGACAGAAGGCAAGTGTTGCCAGAGCACCATATGGAAACTGGAGTGATGATATCATTGCTACTGTACAGAAACCATTCTTTACATGGTCGCTGGATTCTCTTGACTGGAGTTATAAGGATGTTGACAAAGACTATAATGAGATTATGAACGGAGATCTTACTGACGGTTCGATCATTCTGATGCATGATATTCATGAGCCATCTGTACAGGCAGCAATCAAGATGATCCCGGAACTGGTAGCCAAAGGCTATAAACTGATGACAGTCAGTGAGCTTGCAGCAGCCAAGGGAGTTACTTTACAGAATGCAAACTATTCTGATTTCTGGGACAGTTCACTTCAGAAGGGTATCGTTGCAGGATATAACAGTGGTTCTTCTGACGGAAGCAGTGATGGTACAGCGGTATCAGATGGTACTACCTCAGATGACGGCTCAACAGATAGTTCTGATGTAAGTGATACAGGATCTTCGGACAGCAGTGATGTCAGTGATGGAAGTGATGAGAGTTCCGACAGTTCTTCCGGAGATAACAGCTCAGGAGGCGATGACTCTTCCGGGGATGGAAGTTCATCAGATGAGAGTTCCGGAGATAACAGCTCAGACGATGGATCTTATGATGACAGTTCCGGAGACGGAAGTGATTATGCAGATGAGGACTCCGGAGATGGGTATGATACAGGATATTAATTCTATATAAAATAAGAATCCACAAAAGAGGACAAGTTCGAAAGCGCAATCGGACAAGTCCTCTTTTTTGTGTACTTGTAATTTCTTATTTTAATTGACGGGAACATTATGGATTGGTATAATATGTCTATAAAAATGCAAAATATCAGCATAATAAATGTGCATAATGCTGATAGGAGGCGCAGAGTTGTAAAGAGTGCCGGAATAAAATAGCTGTTAAGGGAGGTACGTTTGAATGGGAGAGAAGTTGCAGTTTACAGAGCTGGATCAGTATCTGTTCGGACAGGGAACCCATTATGACATTTACAGGAAATTAGGAGCCCATCCGACGATACAGAGGCGTAAGAAAGGTGTATATTTTGCTGTGTGGGCACCAAATGCCAGATCAGTTTCTGTTGTTGGAGAGTTTAATAACTGGAATACACAGGCAAATCCAATGAAGAAAGTCGGACCAATTGGGGTATATGAGACATTTATACCTGGAGCAAAAGTTGGAGATCTCTATAAATTCTATATTATCGGCTATCATGGTGAAGAATTATACAAAGCCGATCCATATGGGAATGAAGCAGAACTGAGACCTGGCACTGCATCCAGAATTGCGGATATTTCTGATTATAAATGGAAAGATACTACCTGGATGAAAAGACGTCCGGAATTTGATGAAACCAAAGATCCTATGGCCATTTATGAGGTACACCCCGGTTCCTGGAAGAAACATGAAGCAAAAGATGAAGATGATCCGGGATTTTATAATTACCGTGAACTGGCACATGAACTTGCTGCCTATGTAAAGAAAATGGGTTATACACATGTAGAACTTATGGGAATTGCCGAGCATCCGTTTGATGGCTCATGGGGATATCAGGTCACAGGATATTATGCACCAACCTCCCGTTATGGTTCTGTTCAGGATTTCAAGTATATGATCGATTATCTGCACCGTAATAAGATTGGAGTTATTCTGGACTGGGTACCGGCACATTTTCCGAAAGATGCACAAGGCCTCGCAAATTTTGACGGTACAGCAGTATATGAACATGAAGATCCGAGACAGGGAGAACATCCGGACTGGGGAACCAAGATTTATAACTATGGCCGTCCGGAGGTCAAAAACTTCCTGATTGCCAATGCACTCTACTGGATTGAAGAGTGTCATGTAGACGGACTTCGTGTTGATGCAGTAGCATCTATGCTTTATCTGGATTATGGAAAGAAGGATGGCGAGTGGGTTGCTAATAAATATGGTGATAACAAAAACCTTGAAGCAATTGAGTTTTTCAAACATTTGAATACCGTTGTACTTGGAAGAAATCATGGAACGGTCATGATAGCAGAAGAATCTACCGCATGGCCACAGGTTACCGGAAAAGCTGAAGATGGAGGACTTGGATTCTCTTTGAAATGGAATATGGGATGGATGAATGATTTTCTTGAATACATGAAATTGGATCCATATTTCCGTAAGGACAATCACAATAAGATGACATTTTCTATGACTTATGCATACAGTGAAAAATATGTCCTTGTCATCTCGCATGATGAAGTCGTACATTTGAAATGTTCTATGGTTAATAAGATGCCAGGCTATCCGGAAGAAAAGATTCGTAATTTGAAAGCTGCGTATGCATTTATGCTGTTCCATCCAGGCAAAAAACTTCTGTTTATGGGACAGGAATTTGGACAGCTGCGTGAATGGAGTGAGGAGAGGGAGCTTGACTGGTATCTTCTGAATGAAAAACCACATCAGGATCTTCAGGAGTTTGTAAAGACGCTTTTACATATGTATACAAAGTATCCTGCATTGTATGCAGGGGACAACGATCCTGACGGATTTGAGTGGATCAATGCAGACGATGCATACAGAAGTATTTTCAGTCTGGTAAGAAAATCTCCTACAAAGAGAAATAACCTTCTGTTTATTGTAAACTTTACGCCGGTTGACCGCCCGGATTATCGTGTCGGTGTTCCAAAGAAAAAACAGTATAAACTGATCATGAATGAACATGGACTTTTGGAGAAACCGGAGGTATTTAAAGCAGAGGTACAGGAATGTGATCACAGAGAGTTTTCGTTTGACTATCCACTGCCAGGATATGGTGTTGCGGTGTTTACTTATTGACAATTCCATTGTAAAAATTAACCAATTTTGCGCATCGATAATTATATAAATTTAACAAATAAAATCGTTGCAATTTAAGAAAATATAGGTTATACTGAACGCGACTGAGGAAAATCATTTGGAAACTCAGTATTTACATGAAATGCAGTAAGTTGAACATAAAAAAAAGATTTTGAAAGGAGATTTACAATGAAAGTATCTAATATTAAAGACATCGAGAAATTTTTTGAAGTAGTAGACAGCTGCCAGGGCAAAGTTGAACTGGTAACAGGTGAAGGTGACAGACTGAACCTCAAATCCAAACTGTCCCAGTACGTATCTCTTGCAAACATCTTCTCCGGCGGAGAAATTCCGGAACTTGAGATCGTAGCATATGAGAAAGAAGATATCGACAAACTTCTCAGCTTCATGATCAACGGTTGATTTTAGAGAGTATAGAGTGGGGACGTGACTGGTTCATGTCCCCATTACCCATATAAAGGGATAATAACCAGGGGGTATTTTATGCCTCCTGGTCAAATTGCGTTATAAGTTAGCGGTATAAAACAAATAATATAAAGTAATTTAGCAATCATTTTGCCCATGGGCAGAAAGAGAGGAAATGCAATCATGGAAAAAACTAAAATTGACATTATCTCCGGTTTCCTTGGAGCCGGTAAAACAACACTAATCAAGAAACTTCTGAAAGATGCCTTTCAGGGGGAACAGGTCGTACTGATTGAAAATGAATTTGGTGAGATCGGCATTGATGGAGGATTTCTGAAAGAAGCCGGAATCCAGATCCGTGAAATGAACTCAGGATGTATCTGTTGTTCACTGGTTGGTGATTTTGGTGCATCTTTGAAAGAAGTTATCAGCAAATATCACCCGGACAGAATTCTGATCGAGCCATCTGGTGTCGGCAAATTATCTGATGTCATTAAAGCAGTACAGGGCGTAGAGGAAGAAACAGGACTGGTTCTGAACAGTTACACTACTGTTGTTGATGCAAAGAAATGCAAAATGTATATGAGAAATTTCGGTGAATTTTTCAACAATCAGGTTGAATATGCCGGAGCGATCATCATGAGTCGTACAGATATTGTTGACGAAGCAAAAGCACAGGCATCACTGGAACTGCTTCGTGAGATTAACTCCAAAGCAGCGATCATCACAACACCGATCGAGAAACTGGAAGGTAAAAAACTTCTGGAGGTTATGGAGCATCCGGTATCTCTGGCAGATGAGCTGATGGAAGAAGAGGAGGTATGCCCGGAATGCGGACATGTGCATGAACATGGCGAACATCATCATGACCATGATCATGAAGAACATGAGCATCATCATCACGATCATGATGAAGAATGCGGATGCGGACATGACCACGATCATGAAGAACATGAACATCATCATCACGACCATGATCATGAATGTGGATGCGGACATGACCACGATCATGAAGAACATGAGCATCATCATCACGACCATGATCATGAATGCGGATGTGGACACGACCATCATGACCATCACCATCATCATGCAGATGAAGTATTTACAAGTTGGGGTCGTGAGACAATTAAGAAATATACAAAAGAAAATCTTGAGAAGATGCTGGAAGCTCTTTCTGCATCTGATGAATATGGAATCATTCTCCGTGCAAAAGGAATGCTTCCGGCAGAAGATGGAACATGGATTTATTTTGATATGGTTCCGGAAGAAACAGAAATCCGTGAAGGCGCACCGGAATATACAGGTCGTCTCTGCGTGATCGGATCTAAACTGAATGAGGACAAACTGGCTGAGCTTTTTGGCCTGTAATCATAGAGGAGAATACAGACAATGGATGAGATCAAAGTACCGATTTATTTAATGACCGGTTTCCTGGAAAGTGGCAAGACTTCTTTCCTGAGTTTTACCATACAGCAGGATTATTTCCATACGGATGGAAAGACACTTCTGATCCTCTGTGAGGAAGGGGAGGAAGAATACGATCCGGCAATTCTTGAAGCCAATAATACTGTTGTGGAGGTAATTGAAAATGAGGAAGACTTTACAACAGACAGACTGGTTGCCATGGATATTCTTCATCAGCCGGAGCGTGTTATCATAGAATATAATGGCATGTGGCTGGTAAGCAATTTTGAAAAAATGCAGCTGCCGACAGGCTGGGGAGTAGAACAGCAGATTACCTGTGTAGATGGAAGTACTTTCCAGATGTATATGGCGAACATGAAATCCATTTTTATGGATATGATAAAAAATACAGATATGGTTATCTTCAACCGTTGCAAAAAGGAAGATCCACTTCCGACTTATCGACGTGGAATCAAGGTCGCAAATCAGAGAGCAGAAGTTATCTTTGAGGATGAAGAAGGCGAGCTGGGTGATATTTTCCAGGATGAAATGCCATTTGATATGAATGCGCCGGTTATCGAGATTCTTCCGGAAGATTATGGCATCTGGTTTGTGGATGCAATGGATCATCCGGAAAATTATGAAGGCAAAACAGTCAAGTTTAAAGCAAGAGTCATGAAACCTCGCGGAATGGGAAGTAAATTCTTTGTTCCGGGACGTACAGCCATGACTTGCTGTGCAGATGATACTACATTTCTTGGTTATGTATGTAAGAGCGCATATGCGCCGAAACTGACGCCGGGAGAATGGGTAGAAGTTACAGCCAAAGTCGGCATTGAGAAACGTAACGAATACCAGGGTGAAGAAGGTATCGTACTTGATGCGGAGCATGTAGAGCAGTGTGATCCACTGGAAGACGAAATGGTTTATTTTAATTAATACAGCGAGGAAATTCTGATGTATCTGATCGTAGGTTTGGGAAATCCCGGAAGGCAGTATGAAGCCACACGCCATAATATGGGATTTGATGTGATTGATAAGCTTGTGGAGGAATATAATGTTCCACAGTCTGGCGTGAAATTCAATGCCATGTACGGAAAGGGAAGAATCGAAGGACAACCTGTCATTCTGATGAAGCCACTTTCTTATATGAATCTCAGTGGTGGTCCTGTCCGGGATATGGCAAACTACTTCAAAATCGATCCGGAGACAGAGATGATCGTTATTTATGACGATATTGATCTGGAACCGGGACAGCTTCGTATCCGTAAGAAAGGCAGTGCCGGTGGGCACAATGGAATCAAGCATATCATTCAGCAGCTTGGTACACAGACGTTTGTTCGTATCAAGGTTGGTGTCGGAGCCAAACCAAAAGGATGGGATCTGGCAGATCATGTACTTGGCAGATTCGGAAGCAATGAACGTAAGCTTGTGGAAGAGGCGCAGGAGAGAGCCTGCAAAGCTGTAGAGATGATCCTGGCTGACAGTGTGGATGCGGCCATGAACCAGTTCAACAAGAAAATGGAGAATGTATGAAGACATTTTTGCAGCCTCTGCAGAATCTTGCAGAGATGGAAGAAATACAAAAACAGGCAAAAAAGAATCGTGGAATTCTGGAGATCAGTGGTTGTATGGAGTCCCAGAAAGCTCATCTTATGTATGGGCTTTCCGGGCTTTTTCCATGTCATCTGGTAATTGCCGCAGATGAAAAATCTGCGAAAGAACTGTATGAAGATTATCGTTTTTATGATAAACGTGTTTATTACTATCCGGCAAAGGATCTTCTTTTTTTTCAGGCAGATATACATGGGAATCTGCTGATTCGTCAGCGAATGCAGGTGATTCGCGCTCTTCTGGAACGTGAGGATGAGATTACGGTCGTTACCAGTATTGATGGCTGTATGGACTATCTTGCACCTCTGGAAAAAATAGAAAAACAACTGATTCATTTTCGCAACGACAGCACCCTGGATATGGATAAACTGACAGCTGCGCTTGTCCATATGGGGTATGAACGCGTTGGACAGGTAGAGATGCCAGGACAGTTTTCCATCCGTGGAGGAATTATTGATATTTATTCTCTGACAGAAGAAAATCCCTGGCGTATTGAACTGTGGGGAGATGAAATTGATTCGATCCGCAGTTTTGATGCACAGAGCCAGCGTTCTCTTGAAAACCTGGATGATGTTACAATTTATCCTGCAGCAGAACAGCCAATGGAGAAAAATGGTGTCTCATTTCTCGATTATTTTAAAGAAACTGAAACTCTGTTTTTTTTGGATGAACTTAATCATCTGGAGGAAAATGCAAAAGCTGTGCAGGAGGAATTCCAGCAAAGTTGTGAGAATCGAAAGGAAAAGGGCGAGATCAGTCTTTCCGGTGACTGGATGTGTACATGGGAGGAATTGTGTCATAAGATAAATGACAGAAATTGTGTTGCCATGTCTTTGCTGGATCCGAAGAAATCTAACTGGAAAATTTCAGGTCAGTTTAATATCACAGTAAAATCTATGAGCTCTTATCAAAGCAGTTTTGAACTGTTGGTAAAGGATCTGAAACAGTACAAAAAAGAAGGATATCAGATCGTTTTGCTGTCCGGTTCCAGAACCCGTGCAGAACGTCTGGCAAAAGATCTTCAGGAAGAAGGTCTGAACGCATTCTACGGACAGGATTCTGATCGTATTCTGCAGCCGGGAGAGATCATGGTGGCGTATGGCCATGCACGGAGGGGATTTGAATATCCGCTGGTTAAATTTGCAGTCATCACAGAGACAGATATCTTTGGAAAAGAGCAGAAAAAGCGTAAAAAGAAAAAAGAATACAATGGAAAGAGAATCCAGGACTTTTCGGAACTTTCCATTGGAGACTATGTAGTGCATGAAAAGCATGGACTCGGCATTTACAAAGGTATTGAGAAAGTTGCAGTAGATAAAGTTGCAAAGGATTATATCAAAATCGAATATCGTAATGGAAGTAATCTGTATATTCTTGCAACACAGCTGGATGCACTGCAGAAATATTCCGGGGCAGAAACAGCAAAACCGCCGAAACTGAATCGGCTTGGTGGGCAGGAATGGAAAAAGACGAAATCCAGAGTCCGCGGTGCCGTGCAGAATATTGCAAGGGAACTTGTGGAGCTTTATGCAGTCCGTCAGGAAAAAGAAGGTTATGTCTGTGGACCAGATACCGTCTGGCAGCGAGAGTTTGAAGAGATGTTTCCGTATGAGGAAACAGAAGATCAGCTGGCTGCGATCGAAGATACTAAGAAAGATATGGAGAGCACCAAGATTATGGACCGTCTTGTGTGTGGGGATGTCGGATATGGCAAGACAGAGGTTGCGCTGCGAGCTGCGTTTAAAGCAGTTCAGGAAAGCCGCCAGGTTGTTTATCTTGTACCGACCACGATTCTTGCACAGCAGGTTTATAACACCTTTATTCAGCGAATGAAAGAGTTTCCGGTGAGAGTAGATCTTCTTTGCCGGTTCCGTACGGCTGCGCAGCAGAAAAAGACGATCGCAGATCTGAAAAAAGGTCAGGTGGATATCGTAGTCGGTACACACAGAGTACTTTCGAAGGATGTGGAATATAAAAATCTGGGACTTCTTATCATCGATGAAGAACAGCGTTTTGGTGTGGTTCATAAAGAAAAGATCAAACAGCTGAAAAAAGATATTGATGTACTGACGTTAACGGCAACACCGATTCCGCGAACACTCCATATGAGTATGATCGGTATCCGCGACATGAGTGTCCTGGAAGAGCCTCCGATGGATCGTGTTCCGATTCAGACATATGTTATGGAGTATGATGAGGAAACGGTAAGAGAGGCGATCAACCGTGAGCTTCGAAGAGGCGGTCAGGTTTATTATGTTTATAACCGCGTGAATGATATTGCAGATGTGACGGCAAGGATCGCGAAGCTTTTGCCGGATGCGAGAGTGGATTTTGCCCATGGACAGATGAGTGAGCGAGAGCTGGAAGCAGTCATGTATGCATTTATTAACGGAGATATAGATGTACTGGTTTCTACAACGATCATTGAGACCGGACTGGATATTTCCAATGTCAATACGATGATCATTCATGATTCTGACCGATATGGACTTTCACAGCTGTATCAGCTTCGTGGAAGAATCGGACGTTCAAATCGGACTGCTTATGCATTCCTTATGTATCGCAGGAATACGATGTTGAAAGAGACTGCAGAAAAAAGACTTTCTGCGATTCGAGAATATACAGATCTGGGAAGTGGATTCAAGATTGCAATGCGTGATCTGGAACTCAGAGGCGCCGGAAATCTTCTGGGAGCAGAACAGCATGGGCATATGAATGCAGTAGGGTATGACCTTTACTGCAAGATGCTCAGTGAGGCAGTCAAGGAGGCAAAGGGTATCCATACAATGGAAGATTTTGAGACAACGATCGATCTGAATATGGATGCATTTATACCGGATTCTTATATCAGCAATGAGTATCAGAAACTGGATATTTATAAGAGGATTGCCGGAATTGAGACACAGCAGGATTATGATGATATGCTGGAAGAATTGCTGGATCGCTTCGGTGAAATGCCAAAAGCAGTTCTGAATCTTCTTGTGATTGCCAGAATGAAAGCACAGGCACACCGATGTTATGTGGTGGAGATCAAACAGATCGCTAGGGATATGAAGATTACATTGTATGAACGGGCCAAACTGAATCCTGCAGGTATTCCTGTACTGATGCAGAAATATAGAAGAGGGCTGCAATTCAAGAATGAACAGGAACCCAAATTTATTTTCACTCCGGAGGGAGCTGGAAATACACTGACAGCTCTGACAGATTTTCTGACGGAACTGGAATCACTTGTAGAAGAATAAAATCCATATAGTCTGATTAAGAGGAGAATCTGTGAAATATCCGTGAAAAACGTCTATTTTTATGATTCTCCTTGCTCTTAAAGGCAAAAAAGTTTATACTCTTATTTATATGCTAGAATTGTAAAGCAATGGAGGAAGAGATGAAAACAATGACAAAGAGAACAGCTGTTGCAGCTCTTACCGGCGTAATGGCAGTGGGGATGCTCACAGGCTGTGGAGAAAAGAAATTAGATGGAACAAAAACAGTTGCAACAGTGGATGGAACAGAAATCCCGCTTGGAATCGTGAGTCTTTCTGTAAGAGAAGGACAGGCACAGACAGAAGCAATGTATAAGAGCTTTATGGGCGGACAGGATTATTCTATCTGGAGCATGGATGCAGAAGACGGAAAGACCTATGGAGAACAGGCAGTAGAACAGTCTCTGAAAGATGTAGAGCTGATGTACATCATGAAAGAAAAGGCTGCAGACTATAATGTAGAAGTTACAGATGATGATGAGCAGAAGATCGCAGATGCAGCAGCAGCATTTATGGCTGCCAACAGTGAAGAGACACTGCAGGAGCTTGCGGTAAGTGAAGATCAGGTCAAGACATATCTGGAGCTTCAGACTTATAAGAGCAGAATGCATGATCCGCTCATTGCAGATGTAGATAAAGATGTTTCTGATGAAGAAGCACAGCAGTCATCTTTTGATTATGTAAGCATCAGTACAGCAGATCTCAGCGATGATGAGATCAAACAGAAAAAAGAAGATGCACAGAAGATCCTGGATGATCTGAAAGCAGCCGGTTCCGATGGGGATCTGAATGAAATTGCAAAATCAGTGGATGATTCTTATTCTTCCGTAAGTGGTACTTTTGATGTGAATGAAGATGCGGCAAAAGAAGATTCTGATGAAGAGTCCGACAGCAGTTCTTCCAGCAGTGCATATCCGGATGAGGTTATGAAAGTTCTCAGAACTCTGAAAGACGGAGAAATCGGTCCGGACGTTATTGAGACAGATACTTCTTACTATGTAGTAAAACTTGATAAAGTAAATGATGAAGAAGCTACAGAGACTAAGAAACAGTCAATTATCTCGACAAGAGAGAATAAGCTTTATACAGACACAACAGAAAAATGGCTGGATGATGCAGACATCAATGTTGAGAAAAAGGTTCTCAAGACTCTGAAGGTTACGGATAATCACAAATTCTCAATCGCAACTGCAACACCTGAACCGACAGAAGAGGCTGCAGCAACAGAAACACCGGAGGTTACAGAGGCAGCAGAAGAAACAGAGGCAACGGCTACTCCGGAAGCTACAGAGGAGACTGAGGCTACAACAACTCCGGAAGTTACAGAAGCAGCTTCCTATAATACAGATTCTTCTCTTGAAGTTACAGATGGAAACAAGGTCAATATTGATTATGTAGGAAAGATTGACGGAGTTGCATTTGATGGTGGAAGCACAGATGGTAAAGGAACAGATCTGGTAATCGGTTCCGGTACATATATTGATAATTTTGAAGAGCAGCTGATCGGTGCACATCCGGGAGATAAAGTAGAAGTAACTGTTGTATTCCCAGATGATTATCAGGCAGCAGATCTTGCTGGCAAAGAAGCAGTATTTGATGTTACTGTAAATGGAATTTATGAATAAATGACATGTAATAAGCCCTCGCATTTGCGGGGGCTTATTGTTTGGAAATCTTAGGATTCTGTACTTTCGCTGTTTCCACTAGAAACATGGATACCATTGATCTCTACATCACCTTCCATTGGAATAACAATGCATTTACGCCCATCGATCACCTGCGTTTCGATCAGCGCGGCACGATCAGGATCAATGTGAATTACAACATCCGGTGTTTTGATCTCAGTACGTCGTGTATTGGTAATATTGGCAGCCATAAGTGAAGCGTTTTCACCGGCAATTGCTTCATAGGTCTGATCAAAAGTTTCGAGTTTTTCATTTTCAACACCGCATTCTTCAAAGAGACGTTTCACTTCCGGTTTAGTCAGTACAGCAGGATCCGGGGAATCCTTCTGAGAATCTACCCATTCATTCAGTTTCTCATGGATATTCATGACAGTATCGTAGGCACAGTCCTCGCCAAGGGTTTCTTCTACAAGTGCGTTGAAAGAATCGCGCTGGCCGCCGGCAGAAAGTGGAGTGGTACAGCCAAACATTTCATCTACGAAAGCACTTCTGAGCTGTTCGGCATTTTTAGTGTAATAAAGAAGACTGTGAATATCCGTGCTACGGTCATTAAATACCGGGAACAGGAATCCCAAATCTGGCATTTCTACGATCCAGTCACGGATACGGTCTTCGATGTTGTTGGTTTCTGCGTTGTAGCACAGGCCGGCTTTGGAAAGATTGACCGGACAGATGCTGCAGAGGATATGGTCATAGATTTCATCGGATGCATCGAACATCTCCTGACCATCGGAAGATTTTCCGGGAATATCGTAAACGGCATGAATGAGAATGATATAGTAATTCTCACCATAATCATAATTTTCGATGATCTTATCATAAAATTCCTCAAGTATAGCATTATCCTGAAGTTTACTGCCACGGAGTTTCATGAGAAATTCCTGGGTACCACCTTCTTTTTCCTGTTCAAGCGGAAAGTCCATGTTGATCAGATTTTTTCCAATTGTGCCGGATAAAGTCTTCTTGAAGATTTCAAAGTATTTAAACATTTCTTCTTCCGAAAGAGAAAGAAATGCTTCTTTCAGTTCTGTTTTTTTATTTTTCTCGCCATCCACATAACAGCCGCAGATTCTGGTGATCGCACAGTTGTTTGGAGAAAACTGTTTCTTAATTTCTGAGATTTCTTTTTTGTTCATTATGTAATGCTCCTGTTTACAGAATTTCTGTACGGAATGCTTCTGCGATTCCACTTAAATTGTAACGCTCTGCAAGGTCCTGAATTCCTATCATGATCTCCTCGCGGCTGAAATTACTGGCCTCCAGAAATTCATCGTCTTTGCCATTAAGGTGGTAGTAGAACAGAAGACCAATTTCAAGATTCTGACGGTCACCATCGCAGGTCATTTCGTATAACTGATTTTCTGCCTCGTCAATTTTACCATTGTCTGCCAGATCTGTAAGATTTGTAAGTATCTGTCTGGCATCTGTATCTTCAATCACATCAGGTGTCAGTTCGACTGCACTTACCTGGAACAGCATTTTCATGACTGCACGTACCATTTCGCGTATCTGACGCAGTATATAATCATCCTGAAGCATTTATATTCTCCCTTCCAAATTCATGATTCTGAACAATAGAGTACCACAAAAAAAGAGTTTCTTCCAGATAGAAATCTGCACTTTTTTGGTTATTGTTGTGAATATTAAACTTTACGCAATATGCGCAGAATGCTATAATAAAAACATTAAATAAGTTACGTTGTATATCGGCTGTAACGGGCAGCAGTGGCTGGCAGCGCAGGAAGGACATGAATGAATGACGAATGATACTGCAATGACAAAGCAGGAATCCGAGGTAATGATAGAGCAACTCAAAAAAGTATTTGAAGTGGTTCGGTTATTGGATGTGGATACACTGGAAATGGGAAATCTGAAAGGTGTAGAAGATGTGGATGGATTTCCTTGTAAATGCTATGATTTCTGGAAAAAAGGTACACGTTGTAAGAACTGTACATCCAGAGAAGCATTACAGAAAAAAGAAAAAGTACTGAAGCTGGAATATCTGAATTCCAATATCTACCAGGTAATTTCCAAATATATAGAAATAGACAGCAAACCGTATGTGATTGAACTGATCAATGCCATGAAGTCAGATGCGATCATGGATGATGATGGACGTACGGAACTGATCAAACAGCTTTCAGGCTATAATCGGGAATTATATACAGATGCGCTTACCGGAATCTACAACAGACGCTATTACGAAGAACGAATCAAAAATTCTGATATGACAGCAGGCATTGCAATGATCGATCTGGATGATTTTAAGATATACAACGATACATTTGGACACGATGCAGGTGACCTAGCATTGACGACAGTTGTAGGAATCGTAAAGGCGAATGTACGTCGTACTGATATGCTGATCCGAATGGGTGGTGATGAATTCCTGCTCGTGATGCCGGATATTACGGATCAGATTTTTGCAGATAAATTAAAGCAGATTCAGGAAAAAATTCATGATACGAAGGTTCCGGGATACTCACAGCTTCGTCTGTCGGTGAGTATCGGAGGTGTGCTTTCCGCTCCGGGAAGTACTGTGGAGAATGCAATCCATAAAGCAGATCAGTTCATGTATCAGGCCAAAACATGCAAGAATATGGTAGTGACTGAACATGATGAAGAAGTTCAGGACAAAGCAGAGGGCGGTGAAACATCCAAAACCTACAAATACAGAATTCTGATCGTTGATGATTCTGAGATGAACCGTGCAATTCTGTCAGAGATCCTCAGTGAAGAATATGATATCGTGGAAGCTGACAGTGGTGAGTCCTGCATCGATAAACTGAGACAGTACGAACGGGAAATTTCGCTGGTTCTTCTGGACATCGTCATGCCGGGAATGGATGGATTCGGAGTTCTTAATTATATGAATCGTCATCACTACCTTGAGGATATTCCGGTTATTATGATTTCCAGTGAGGATTCTACTGAAGTCGTCAGACGTGCATATGAAATGGGTGTTTCGGATTACATTAATCGACCGTTTGATGCAGGAGTTGTGCATCGAAGAGTCTATAATACGATCAAGCTTTATGCAAAGCAAAGACGCCTGATCACTCTGATCACGAATCAGGTTTATGAAAAAGAAAAGAACAACCGTATGATGGTTGAAATCTTAAGTCAGATCGTAGAGTTTCGTAATGGTGAAAGTGGAAGCCATGTACTGAACATCAATATACTGACAGGAATGATTCTGGAGAGTCTTGTACAGAAAACAGATAAGTATAATATCACATGGTCAGAAAGACTGCTGATCACAACAGCGTCTGCATTACATGATATCGGCAAGATTGGCATTGATGATAAGATCCTGAACAAGCCGGGCAAACTGACTGATGAAGAATTTAAGATCATGCAGAATCATACGATCATAGGAGCCCGTATTCTTAAAAATATGGAAGGATATGAGGATGAGGAACTGATGATGGTTGCTTATCAGATCTGCAGATGGCATCATGAGAGATATGATGGCAGAGGATATCCGGACGGGCTTAAGGGAGATGAGATTCCGATTTCAGCGCAGGTAGTTTCTCTTGCAGATGTGTATGATGCACTTGTGGGCGAACGAGTTTATAAGAAAGCATATTCCCATGAGAAAGCGATTCAGATGATCCTGAATGGAGAATGCGGTGCGTTTAATCCGATTCTGCTTGAATGTCTGCTCGATATTCAGGACAGGATCAAACGCAAAGTAAAAGGCAGTACACAGGAAAACAACCCTCTGAAGAAGAAAGAGAAATCAGCAGAACTCAAAGAGTTTGAAAATGCAAAAGAAGATTTTATGGATTCTGTTTTCAAAAATATGGAAAAAGAATATACGGACCTTGGAAATCCGGAAAATGCCGATTTTTCCAGGGGGGGGCAAAGCCAAAATGCTGATGAATGATATGAGAAAAAAGTTTTTTGAATAGGAGATAAATGATATGACAGTCAGAGAATGTTATGAAGAATTAGGATCTGATTTTGATAAAGTACTGAGCAGACTGGTGAGTGAAGCGCTTGTAAAGAAATTTGCGCTTAAGTTTCTGGATGATCCGAGTTTTGGACAGTTGGAGACAGCACTGGCAGATAAAGATGCAGAGACAGCATTTCGTGCAGCACATACACTGAAAGGTATTTGCCTGAACCTTGGATTTGATAATCTTTTTGCACCAAGTCAGGAACTGACAGAAAAACTTCGTGGAGCGACCACGATAGAAGGTACGGATGAACTGTTTGCAGCAGTAGAAAAAGAATATGACAGAACATGTGAGGCACTTCGAAAGATTGCCTGACAGATTTGAAAGAAAGAATTTAAGATAAAATCCCCTGTACTTTGTTTTTGTAACAGAGTGCAGGGGATTTTTTATGAATCAGCGAAAAACGGTCTGGACCAGTATCATATACAGGACGGTGCCGCCACCGATACTCAGCAGGGTGTTTTTTTTCCACTTGTGGAGCAGTACGATGAAAACAATTGCAATTGCTTCAGGAAGTCCATGTGTACTGCTTGCAGGGACATCTTTCAGACAGTAGATGACAAGAAGTCCGATTGCCGCATACGGAAGTACGGTTCCGAGATATTTGATAAATTCCGGTGGATTTTTACCCTCCGGGAAAATAATGAATGGGATAAAACGCGTTGCCATTGTTCCAAGGACAACTGCCGCAATGGTGATGATAGCTTGTGTTGTTGTCATAGTCATTTTGCAGCCACCTCCGGTTTCTTACTGAATCTGCGCTCGGCTGTGAAGGCCACGATGATAAAGATCATGGACGGAATAATAAAATTGCTGCTTCCGAAGATCAGAAGACAGATGGCAGAACAAATTAATCCTACCAGAGCTGGAAGATGATCTTTGGATTCTTCCCATTGGTTCAGGAACATAACGACAAACAGTGCGGTCATGACAAATTCGATTCCGGTTGTATCAAAATGAATCACATATCCTAAGAGTGCACCCGCTGTAGCAGCGAATACCCAGTAAATCTGGTTTAACAGGTTGACAAAAAACATAAACCATCCACGGTCTACATCATCTGGCGGTGTTACTGTACAGTTGACAGTAAAAGATTCATCACACATGCCAAAGATCAGGTAGAACTTCTTCCAACCGGTATTTTTATATTTATCCAGCATGGAAAGGCCATAAAATAAATGTCTGGCATTGACCATCAGTGCCAGAAAGAAAGCTGCAACCGGACTGAATGCCGACAGCAGAAGATTTGCCGTTACGAATTCCATAGATCCCGCAAAGATAAACATACTCATAAAGAATGGATACCATACAGAAAAGCCCTTACTCTGCATCATAAATCCATAGGACATTCCCAGGAAAAGAAAACCTATACCGATAGGAATCGTGTATGGAAACGCGGCTTTGAATGCTTTTTTCTTCATTTGTGAAAAATTCCTTGACTTTTAGAATGAATATGTATATTATATTCCGGTTTTGCCGTTTTTGCTTGATTTTATGCGGGTTTACACTGCCTTATCGTTGTTGCGGAGTGTTGCGGCGAAAACTGCGTTTTTTTGACTCCGTAACTGCTCACGGTCAGCGCGCCGTTTGTAGTAGAATTTTTGAGTTGTACTGATGCTTGAATGCCCTAAATCTGCGCTGACCTCACTAATCGGGACATTTGAATCCATCAGGATTGTTGCATATGTTCGACGATTGGAGTGAGAGGCTTTATATTTGATTTTCTTAGCCATGCAGAATGTTTTGAAATTTTCCAGCATCTGACACGGTTTGATATAGTCACCATTGCGATTAACTACGACATGTTCGCTCTTAATGCCTTTATCCTTACATCTCTGCTTTACTTCTTTAAACCAGAAAAGTGCTTCATCGGTTAAATCAATAGTTCTGCGCCCGGATACTGTTTTTACATGGTTTATTTTCAAAATCCACTCATTTGTGTCCGGGTCTTTATACTCTACCAAGTTCTTTGTGATAGAAAGAGTTTTATTTTCAAAATCAATATCTTTCCAGTTCAAAGCGCATAATTCTCCGATTCTACATCCTATCGTAGACTGTAAAATAATAATCGCTGAGTGTCTATATTTCTTATGTTCTTTCCACTCCTTGAGGGATTCATTTTTGATTTTCACCAACTCATCATCTGTCCAAGTTTCTTTTTTACGCTGCCCTTTTGTACTACAAATACCCGCATTAACTTTTACACCATGCATGTAATTCGTATTGATATATCCATGTTGTACTGCATACTCCATGATGCCGGAAATCATAATCTTAATCTGTTTTGTTGTAGTACTACACAACTCTTTCTGGTATAATGATTTTATATAATCCTCACAATCAGACAGGTGAATGTCCCTGACTTTCATTTTACCAAGAGTTGTATTTTTGAGATGATTGCGATTCATCCCTACATAGAGGGCATATGTCGTTTCGTTGACGGTGCCCCTCTTTTTTTTCAACCATTCATTTGCAATATCCTGAAATGTTGCATCTCTATCCGGTTCAGCGGTAATGAATTTGTAAATCTCGTCTCGCCATTTTTTCTCGCATTCTTCAACCGTAGAGCCGGAGATATTGTGACGTTTACCATCCTTAGAGTATTTTTTCGGTATATTGCAGATATAACGGTTTTCATCTTTTCGTTTCGTAATTTTAGGTGTTTCTATTCCATATTCCTCGAGAGCCTTCATAATTTTCTCCATTCTGGCTCTCTCGACCTGTTCCATAGTAATTATACCAGCATTCAGTAATTCCTGCATTATCAATTCCATAAAAATTACCTCCAAAATTTATTTGGAATTGGTATGTGTAAGTTTTTATGTAAATGTAAATTTTTGCGAATTTATTTCACGATAGCTACTTGTTCGGTAATTATTCCTGTGTGTAAATAAAAAACATATTGCTGTTTTAATAGTAGCCAGCAATATACCAATATTTTTGATGTATAAGCAAATCGCTGACATTAAAACTATTGGAGGACTCCAGAGAGTACTGTGTGGGAAAAGATGGATGACAGCAGCATTAGGACAGAGTTTGTGCAAAAGATAGTTCTGAACGAAGATGGAAGCTCAGAAAAGAGTAATTCTTATACAGTTATAATCAAAACTTCTTCTTCAAATGATGAATATAGCCTTAATTATTGTAAGGATACAATTGAAGAAGCAAATGAAAAACTGATTCGCCTTATTGAACTGATAGAAGAGAAGAAAGTGGAGGAAGAGTCTTTTGTACTTTATGAAGATGAAGGTGGATATCAGGATATTTGGATTAGAAGTAATAATTAAATTGTCACAAACAACGCAAAATTCAAAATGCCAATGACCGGCGACAACGGATTCTGGAAATTCGGATTCATCGGATTCGGAACGATTGCTGTTCTTGGAACTGGACTTGTCATCTTTGATAAGAAAGGTAAGAAGCAGAAACACAGAAAACATGTAACTAAGAAATAAGAAAGAGCGCACATTTCTGTGCGCTCTTTCTTATATATTAAAGGTACATGTAATTGAATTTATAAAAATAAAACTGTTTCTGCATCATACATAGTTTCTACCATTGGAATACAGCCCTCCGCTTTTGTGTCATATGTATCTATATATTCATTATATTCAATGAATCCATTCCTTGAATATAAATTAAATCCTTCATCATTAGCTCTTAAAAATATTATCTGAAATCCGATAACAGACATTGACATATAATAAAGTTTTTCAATAAACCACTGAAAGAAAATGGTTGAAAAATGTCGTTTGCGTATTGGGTCCAAAATATATGCAACTTGCTTTCTTAATGCCTTATCTATGGCAAACATTTTTATCTCAACAGCAGGAATAGTAACTAACACATTTCCATCATCTGTCATTGGCTTGGTGTGAAATTTATCTGCTAATTCATAGTAATACATGGCATACGAAGAAATAGTAGAATATGCATATATTCGGGATTTTGTACTATCTACTAGTACATATGTAACACATTTGCTTTGGGCTGCGTCTGTTTTTGCCTGTAAATGTAAATAATCAGACATATCTTGATTGCCGCAATCAAAATTATTGATAACATCGTCAGATATGCCTGATTTGCTTAATTCCACATATTCAAATTCTGAGACATCTTTTGCATTCATTTTCTTGATTCATTAAATAATCTGTCCATTTCGTACATGGCGTTGGCAGAAATATTTGTTCTTTCCTTTCTGCAGTTGTTAATGAATTCAGGAGTGATTATGCGATGCTTATTGAGTTCTTTTGACAATGCTCTAGTTTTTCCTTTAGCAATAATAGTTCCATTGCTTCTTCTTATTTTATACATAAAAACCCTCCTTTGCTTCTCTTTTTTATATTATACAATTTGTTTAAATTATATTCAAGCATATGTGATAAAAAGCGTTCTTTTTTATAATTTTTCAGCATATTAATAAAGGATGGAAATTAACAGTCAATAGCTAACAGTCAATAGCTAACAGTCAATAGCCCCTTACGTAAGCAGGTTTTGTGTTTGACAATTTTCATCTGAAATATCAAAAATGTAGAGAAGACCTGGGTGGCATATATTATTTATCGGTCTTTACTGACCAGATATAAAAATACCACAAGCTCAAAAAGAAACTGTAAGTATTGCAAACATAAAGCTGCATTCATATCTTTATCCTCCTTGTCCGTTCTATACATATAGGAATAGTGCTCCTACCCGTAAGTGAAGGGGCAATGAAGGATAGCCAGTAGACCAGCCATGGCAATTCATTACGACAAAACATCTGTTTCGTCAAAAACCGCCAGCTCAGGTTTCTCTACGGAAAATAGCATATCAAAAACTTTAGATAAGTGCAAGTTAATTTTGCTGCACCATTAAGGTCTCATATTAGACATCATTTTGCTTTTATTACAGACGAAGAGCATGGATGTGGAGTAGATTTTTCAAAAGTGGTTGTTATAAAATAGCCATGGTATATTGATGAAACACAAACTCCGCAAATAAGGCAAAATGAAGATTTATATCGTCAATTTGGCGGTATTTGATAAAATAAAACACCTCTCCAAGTATCGGAGAGGTGTTTTATTTTATCTATCAATTATGTTGTGGCTGTGCATCGTAAGATACCCAATCTCCATTCAGTTTTATTACTGTAAAGATATGAGAGCCACCAGCTGCAACTGCATCGCTTAAATAGTCATAAACCGTGTCAGCACGCATATTTACATATCCGACAGTACAGTTAATATCCTTGGCAAAGTCGCCCATAATATTTGAAGCGCCGATACAATCGCACATCTTATCTTCATAAATCATATATCCCTGACTGTACCCAGCTTTATATTTAAAATTCGTTTTGATGTAATTCTGTGCTGCATAGCATTTTTCTTTTACAGACATATCATTCGTCCAAATCTGGGACTCAACAGAGTGTCTCCAAGATTCATACGCGAGGTATTCGTTCCAGTTAGATGTAACCACGATTAAACATTTTTTCAGATAATTTCCATTATATTTAACAATAACTTCAGTTTGTCCCTGTTTAAGAGCAGTGAAAGACAAGGCCGCGGAACGTGAATTATATACGACTCTGTCATCGCAGATAATTTTATTTTGGTTGTGATATTCAAATGTGACCGCTTTGAAATTGGTAATCTCAGGGTAAAAAGTTTTTCCAATTGACACACTGTTAGATTTTCCACCCTCAATAGTTATTGTCTCAAGATTCTCACTCGGAACTTCTACAATAACATTGCAAATTCCATTTTTTCCAGACCCATCCACTGCGGAAGCAGTAATAGTAGTAGTCCCATTGGCTACCGCTGTAACAGTTCCATCACTGCTTACTGTCGCAACCGATGTGTCTGAACTACTCCAGGAAATACTCTGATTTTCTGCATTGCTTGGAAGCACTGTAGCAGAAAGTGTTGCTGTCTCTCCCTTTTTTGTAAGTTTAACATTAGCTGGACTGACGCTCACACTTGTAACTTTTACCGGAGCAGGTGTTGCAGTTGGTTTTGGTGTTGCAGTTGGTTTTGCCGGAGCAGGAGTTGGTGTAGAAGTCGGTCCCGAAATATCAGGAGTATCTTCTGGTGCTGGAGACGGTATGACAGGTGTTGTCGGTTTTGGCTTCTGAGTAGGCACAGCGGTTGGCTTAGCCGGATGTGTTGGAACTGGCGCATTCTTCTTCGGAACGGTCACAACCACGCCTTTTGTATTATAAGCTCCCCATTTCCTGGAAGTCTTATTGTATGCCCTGACAGTATATACATACTTGCTGCCAACAACTAGCGGAGTTTTCTTGTTGTTTGAATGAGTGTAACTGTTCTTTGACGCGCTCACATTAGCAACAGTAATCCATTTCTTTGCACCGGATTTTTTGTAAAATACACGATAAGACGTTGCGTTGCTTGTCTTGTTCCAAGTGATTGTAACTTTCTGGTCGGACGTCGCATTTGTCTGGGTGATATTTACTTTTCCCGGAACAGCAGGAATAGTGACTGTTTTGCCTTTGGAGTTGTAAGCACCCCATTTTCTGCCGTATCTGTTGTAAGCCCTAACGGTATAAACATATTTCTTACCGCCAACAAGCTTTGCTTTACTACTGGATTTGTGAGTATAACTTAAACGGTTGGACCTTACTGTCGCAAGTGTCTTCCATTTCTTGGTTCCCGCCTGTTTCCAGTAGATACGGTAGTTAGTTGCATATTTGGCTTTTCTCCATTTAATAACAACTTTGTTTGTACCAGAAGTTTTAACACTGGTCACTGTTACCTTAGCCGGTTTTTTCTTGGATGCTGCCTGTACCGGTGCTGGTATGAGAAGTGTGAATGCCAGGGCCAGCATCAGGAGAACTGCAAGATGTGACTTGATTTTCCTTAACATAATAAACCTCCCTCGTAGTGCATATTGGTCTTTAGGTTATTGTACTACAGGAGAAGAGAAAATCAATGGATTTGTACAAAAAAGATAATGCCAATGACAGGTGATAACGGATTCTGGAAATTCGGATTCATTGGATTTGGAACGATTGCTGTTCTTGGAACTGGACTTATCATCTTTGATAAAAAAGGTAAGAAGCAAAAGCACAGAAGACGTGTAACTAAGAAATAAGAAACAGAGCGCACAGAAATGTGCGCTCTTTCTTATATAATGATGAAATTAAAAGTGTATATGATAAAAAATCATAACATCCAATTTTTGTAAATTGATTCCAGTAAAGGAAGGTTACAGCATCGTTCTTTTATCTTTTTGTCATTGGGCGACAAATCTGTATCAGGTGTAAAAATCAATGTATGTAAGCGCTCAGCAGTAGCCTGTATTACTGACCAGTCCTGTGAGATTGCTCTATATTGATTTTGTAAAAGACGTCGATATTGTATATTTTCCTCATCATTAATACATATCGGAATAATGGCCTCGTCTGGAACTGGAATCATATTATTAAAATTAATTGCTCCGAGCCTTCCGCCCTCAATCTTTCGAAAATCTTTTGCATTATGCATACTTTGATGTTTTGCTTTCGGAGACGTAAATGGAGCATAATACTTCGTTTCATCAATTTCTAAAATCACACCAATGTATGGTCGTGATTCGTGTTTATTATCAGGAACACTTGAATCATATTCTTTAATAAAGTTAATGTACTCATCCTTAATGTGATATATATCCATTTTTCTCCTCATGTAAAAAAGAGGCGATTTTTCGCCTCTTTACTTTTTTAGGTTCTCGCTTAATGGTGGAGACGCACCGCTTTTTATATTATTATAATAATATATATTAAAAAAAATGTCAATAGACGTACTAAATTTTATTTTTTCAGCATATTAACAAAGGATGGAAATTAACAGTCAATAGTGCCTTACGTAAGCAAGTTTTGTGTTTAACAATATTTTCATCCGAAATGTCAAAAATGTAGAGAAGACCTGGATGGCATATATTATTTATCGGTCTTTACTGACCAGATATAAAAATACTACAAGTTCAAAAAGAAACTGTAAGTATTGCAAACATAAATCTGCGTTCATATCTTTATCCTCCTTGTCCATTCTATACGTATAGGAATGGTGCTCCTATACGTAAGTGAAGGAACAAGGAAGGATAGCCAGCGGACCAGCCCTGGCAATTCATTACGACAAAACATCTGTTTCGTCAAAATCGCCAGTCCAGGTTTCTCTACGGAAAATAGCATATCAAAAACTTTAGATAAGTGCAAGTTAATTTTGCTGCACCATTAAGGTCTCATATTAGACATCATTTTGCTTTTATTACAGACGAAGAGCATGGATGTGGAGTAGATTTTTCAAAAGTGGTTGTTATAAAATAGCCATGGTATATTGATGAAACACAAACTCCGCAAATAAGGCAAAATGAAGATTTATATCGTCAATTTGGCGGTATTTGATAAAATAAAACACCTCTCCGATACTTGGAGAGGTGTTTTATTTTATCTATCAATTATGTTGTGGCTGGGCATCATAAGATTCCCACGTTCCATTCATCTGTATAACTGTAAAAATATGATTTCCACCGGCAGACACTGCATCTGACAAATATGTATATACGGTATCTGTTCCCATGTTGACATAACCAACAGTGCAATTAATATCTTTTGCAAAATCTCCCATTATATTTGATGCGCCAATACAATCACACATTTTATCCTCATAAATCAAAACACCTTGGCAATATCCTAATTTATAAGTGAAATTGGTTTTAATATATTCTTTTGCGGCATCACATTTTTCTTTTACAGACATTCCATTTGTCCAAATTTGACTTTCAACCTGTTTTCGCCAATTGACATATCCAAGATATTCATCCCAATTTGATGTTACGTTAATGGTCCATCGTGCAATAATTTTATTATCATAACTTGCGGTAATGGTTCCATTTCCTTTCCGTAATGCTTGAATAGTTACTGATGCATAACGTGAGGTATTATCAAAACCACAAATCTCGTACACAGTATCTGAGTTTTTAAAATCAAATGTCACTTTTGAGAAATCTGTTATTTCTGAAAACGAAGATTTTGTTATGCCAATTTTTTTACTTTTACTGCCAGCTAACTCTATAATTTGATTATTCTCCTTTGGAATCTCCACAACCACACTACACTCTGCATATTTTCCAGACCCGTCAAGTGCTGCAGCAGTAATAGTAGCATTTC